>Ga0265295_1002822_pt1 | contig 26459 bp, 33 predicted proteins | sample Munlansysbiofilm_FD_192503 | JGI IMG/M metagenome (GOLD analysis project Ga0265295, IMG submission 192503) | Leachate microbial communities from a municipal landfill in Southern Ontario, Canada - Methane capture system biofilm | ecosystem: Engineered > Solid waste > Landfill > Unclassified ... | reverse complement strand
TAAGAGTTTGCAAAGTTGAGTTACAAAGGGGTAAAAGTTATTTATGTGAAGAAGTTTAGAGTAAGAATCAATTTAAATTTTGGTTGCGGAAACAGGATTTGAACCTGTGACCTTCGGGTTATGAGCCTCATTAGATTAAATTTAATATAATCCTTAAATAATAAAATCATCTATAAAGTACCATAATTACGACTTCTTAAAAGATTGATACTTTTTCTATATTCCGCTAAGATTACGATATTAAATAATCTTGGTGGGAAATAGGTGGGTTAAAATTGGCTAGACCAAACAAAAGAATTCAAACTAAATATACAGGTGTTTTCTATATAAATACGCTGACTAATAACAAGCCAGATAAAACATATTATATCAGATACAAAAATTTAGGAAAAGATAGAGAGCTAAAGATTGGAAAATTTAGCGAGGGAATTAGAGAGCAATTTTGTAACCTCAAACGAAATGAGATAATAACTAAACTAAGACTTGGCGAAGAGGTACATGTTAAGCATCGACAAAAAGATAAAGTAGTTATTGAAGATCTTGCAGCTAAATACTTTGAAAACAGGAAAGAGGGGGCAAGTAAAAATAAGGATTTATCAGTTTACAAAAAACATCTTCTTAGCTATTTTGAAAATATAGATTTAGAAAGAGTCACTAAAGAAGATATACACACATTTAAAAGAGTAAAACTCCAAACTCCATTAGCTCCAAAAACAGTAAATAATATATTGTCTCTCTTTGGTGCGATTATTAAATTTAGTAATCAAGAAGAGATGCTAAAAAATGATATATCAAAATATATAAAAAAAGATACAGTCGATAATGATAGAGAGAGATTTTTATCAATTGAAGAGATTAAGAAGCTCTATGAAGCTATCGAGCATGACAAAAGATTATATTTGTTCTGTAAGTTATCTCTTAGCACTGGCGGAAGACTTGCTACTATTATGAATATAAAAGTAAATGACATAGACTTTGCTCATAAAATAATTACACTCAAAGATTTTAAAAATGATACTACTTACAAAGCTTTTTTAAAAGCTGATGTAGCTCAACTGTTAAAAGAGTATATAAATAGCATTGAACAGTCTCAGATACTCTTTGATGTCAATCAAACAACTATCCAAAAGCCACTAAGAGCAGTATTTAATAAGCTATTTAATAGTAAACTAGAAACAAGTGATAGGAAAAATAGAGTAGTGCTACATACACTAAGACATACTTTCGCAAGTCATTTAGCAATAAATGGTACTCCTATATTTACAATCCAAAAACTGCTAAATCATAAAGATATAAAAATGACAATGCGATACGCTAAACTATCAAATAATAGCGGTAGAAGTGAAATAGATAATTTAGAATTTTGATATAATGTCAGTGCGGTTCTGCTGTAGCTATATGCGACAGCTGTAACTGTGCATATAGTTTTAGTAAATCCTAAACCGTAAAGGACAGTGATTTACATGTTAAGAATTATCGAACTAATTCTTAAAGTTGTCTATGAGATACTTAGGTATCTTAGGGATGACTAAAACAAAGAGAGAGGCTTATGCCTTTCTCGTATGCAAATTATACCACAAACAAAAAAATCTTCAAAAAAAACTCATATTTTAAGACAAACTAATTTAAAAATTTAAGGTTAAAATCTTGATTTTTCTTAAATTCTTTCGATAGTCCATAATAAAACATAATGGTATGTTATTAATACTAAAATGAAGCTAAGTGCAAATCCCCTTTCGAGATGTTATACTTTTCTCATTACAAATTACTGTACACAGGCTACAAATCTGTATCTGACAACTCTAACAGGTTGTCACATAAGAGGCACTTGTCTCTTGTGTAGAGTAATTTAAAAGAGATACGATTTGTAGCCTTATCTCTCACTCTAAAAATTTCAAATTATAATAAATAGAACTACAGTTATCAAAGCTTTAAAAATGTGTAAACAAAAAAAATACAATTTTGAAGTTATAAATATGAAAGACTTTATCAATCTAATCTAAACTTTGGCGAGTGAGAAAGATTGATAAAGCGTGACATACAGTTAAGTATGATATCTGCAATTATATCGTAATTAACTTAAAAATCATTCATATTTTCTTACAAATGTTAAAAAATAAGTAGCGGTAGAGCTTAGGACTGCGATGATGTGAACTCTCATAAAAAAATACTAAGTGGAGCTGGCGTAGTTGATTGTAACCTCATAAATGCAATTTGAGAGCAGTCTTAAAACCAGCGGAATAAAACTAAAGTCAACTGGAGCATACCAGGTAAAAAACAAAATAGACCAAATGTACAGAGTGTGAGGCAGGAATGTGGTTCAATTCACTCTGGAGATACCCGTAGAGCATCGTATGCGATGTAGTAGGCATAATCCTATACCAAATGTGGTAACTATATCTATAGTATATAGATATAGTGCTATAAACATTAAATAGGAGAGGATAAGGGCTACCGTCCTCTTAAAGTATGTTGCAAACTGAGTACAACAGTAAGCAAATAAGGCGAGCAAGTGACGATTGACGCTTGACGAATTAATACCTATCCCCTTGAAATCATAAGTTTTTTATGTGTTTTAAGGGGGTAGGTCGGCTCACTTCATTCGGAAATCAACTCTCTGAATTGTTTACATTTTGTGGGTCTATAGAGCTAAAAAAACAAGAAGCACGACCGAGAAAAAAAAGATGGAGAGAAAAAATGCACAGGTAATACATATAATATAAAAGATGAACTTAAAACAATTAAACCAAAAAGCGAGAACTTTAAAAATAATTTAAAATCTCAAAAGTTTATTAGACAGCTTGAAAATTTTTGCATTAAGCATAATCTAAGATTACAGATAGAAAAATATGTTGTTGAAAATTTCGTAAACCTCAAGTCAATAAATGAATTCATAAACGAAGATGCTTTTTTTGATTATTTACATACTAGCAATCAATTTCAATTAGGAAAATAAAACAACATGTTTTTTTTCCAGTAATTTAGTGATGCGGAATCAGGTTCTTTAATGTTTTGTAATATTGATGGATTAACGAAGGATTGCATAACTCTTATTAATTCCTTTTGCTCTTTTGTGTGAACTATATTAAATTTTTCATTATTGTTTATATAAAAAAAATCATAACCATTTTCTCTAATTTCTTCATTAAAAGAATATCTTAATATTAGTGTGGTGTACAAGTTGATTTTTAAATAGTCATTATTGTTTATTAAAAAATTATATCCACTCATTTTTTTCTCAGAAATTAAATCTGAATTGAATATTGAAATGTCTCCTTTTATCATACAATCGAAAGGAATATTGAGCCACTGATAAATATTTTTAAATGAAATTAAAAAAGCATTTGTTTTCTTTTGAATTGTGTCGTTTATAGATTTAATTCTTGGTGAAAAGTTTAATAAATATGTCTCAATATGTTTGTTAAACTTTTCATTTTTTGAAAGTTCATCTTTTATGAATTCTTTCTTTTTTTCTTCCTCCTCATATATTGAATATAAAAAATTAGTAACTTTTTCTTTGTCATTAAAATATAAATTATTAGAAAACATCAATCTTGAGTATTCATGAATATTGTATATTTTATCCAAAATATTAATTATTATAAATTCATTTCTTTCCTCTTTTATGTCTATTATATTTAAATTAATCAACATAATTAATGTTTCAATTCGCTCAATATTCTTTATTTCTTCATTATACTCATTTAAGCATTCTGCTAAATTAAGCTCAGCTGATTTTAGGCGAGGAGTTTCTACCTTTAAAGAAATGTTTTTATTTTTTAAATAAGCAGCATGACAAAGTTTAATTGAATGAATAATTTCATTTTCTTCTGTTTCTACAATACAACTACTACAACCCAAATTGCGATCTTCATACCAAGAAGTTAATGATTTAGGATTAATAAATACCGTATAGATTGCTTCTTCTTTAGCATAATTATATTGATTAAATATTTGATCTCCACTCACATTTAGAGCATTCTGTCCATTATTGTTTTCTATCTTTTGGATATCGTTAGACACGCTAATAATCCATTAAGTAAATTTTAAAGCCCCTCAAATCATTGTCATTTAAGGCTTTCCTGTACGCTTCCATAAATAAACTATGTGTCACTCCATCTACTGACTCAGTTGCTTTGCTTGGGTTGTAATTTTGATCTCCACTCACATTTAGAGCATTCTGTCCATTATTATTTTCTATCTTCTGATTGTTGGTGTTTTCTTCAAAGAGGTAAGGTAGCAAATCAGGATTAACACTATTTATTTTCTCTACTAGTGCACCTAGCGCCTCTCTGCTTCTCCATCCACTTATAGTTGATTGATTTGTTCCTAGCTTCTCGGCTAGCTCAGTAATAGTTTTGATCTCATAGAAATCAGTGAGTTTCTTAATTAATATTTCAATATTCAATAAATATCCTTTTTACTTGACTTATTATTTAAATTTGAGATATAATACATTTACAATTTAAATAAAAGGTATTCTGATAATGAATAGTATAACACAAATTATCGAAGAGATAAATAAAATTAACCCAAAATACAAAACATTAATAGCTCTTAACCAGAAGCAAACAGCTGATGCAATAGGTGTTTCTAGTTCCACGCTTGAAAGTTGGAGACGCGAGCAAGGAGTAGGACCACAATACAAGAAAGTAAACAGTGGGAAGCGAGGTCGCATTCTCTATACTAAGCAAGCTATAGCAGAGTGGCTAGCGGACACAGTTCAGACAGGTTAGAGTGAGTTGTTAATCACTCTAAATCTCACTAAAGCCTCTTTGATAGTGGCTTTAGTGAGATTTAGAACTCAAAGGCGAGAGCCTTGGCTATGTTGGCCTAAATGTACCTCACTTATCTGATAAGTGGTGGAAACTAAGGGGTGGTCACCAGATAACCTAATTTATAAACTTAAGCTATCTAAGTTGATAATTTAAGTTTATGAATTATCAAAAAAAAGGAGTAAAAAATTGAAAGCTGTTGATAAGTATATTTCAGAAAATAACCCCGTTTCTAGCTCTAAATTATCAACCATAGAGGAAGATATTCTGAAGTTGTTAGAACATGAATTTAAAGCAAAACAGATCCACGAATATATAGTAATACATCAGAAAATAGACATAACCCAAAGAAGAGTCTATCAATATATTGAGTTGCTAAAAAGTAGAACTCACACAAAACAAAATCCTCAGGAAGTCCCAAAACCTCAAAAATCATCTACTATAGTAGAGAAAAAGGAAGAGCAAGCCGAAGCAGAAGAAACTGAAAAAGTGGAAGAAAAGGTTGATGATAGAAAAGCTGCTTTTATGGACTTCTTAAAGAGACAAGATGAGCTCGGTATCAAACCAGGCGTAACGGAATATAAGCCTAAGTTCGAGTCAAGTTGGTTGAAAGATGAATGAGTTAATAAAATGTCCTAACTTGCTATGTCCTCATCGCGAACGATGCATGAGTGGTTATAGATGGTTGGATTGTGGATTAAAAGGCGAGTTCGTAAGTGCTTTAATTTTTAAACAAAAAGCAACTGAAAAGAGCAAAGAAAAGAAGTTTTTTGAACTTCAAAAAGCTAAAAAATATGATTATAAATAAGTAGATAGAAACATGGAAAAAACAGTTAACAAAATGATGAGAATAGTCAGAGGCGATACAGATGGAAGCCTAGTTTATGCAGATATGCTACTAAGTATTCTAAACAGAGAGCACAAGGTAGATATTGGCTATTGGTGCTACAAAGCAGATTTAGATGACTTCAACACAATTATAGAAGTAATGAGAAATCACGGTTCTGATATGTTCTGGGAATTTGAGAATTGTGTGTTACCACATGTCGATGAGCTAAGAGATTATGTAAACAAAAACAAAGGAGAAAGAAATGATTAATATAGTTGTAAACACAAAAGGCGGAGTTGGAAAATCTACGGTGAGCAGTCAGTTTTTGAGTGCTTATATATTTGAAAAAACAGAAGTTGCTATTGAATTTTATGAAATAGATGATCAAAATGAAAGCATTAAATCGATGTCAAATTCAAGAATTCTGAAAAGCGCGAGCGTAAAAGTTGAAAATTTAGGCAAGTTTGCGGAAGACAGCATCATGTTCGAGAACGATGTTATAGTCGATGTTGGCGGTAATATAACTGCTGTTATGTTTTTGCAAAAATTAAAAAACTTAGGTGGTTTTCTAGCGCCAACTACTTATTTTATTCCACTTCTAGATGGAGATCAAGATGCGAAAAATGCAGCTGATACTTTTAGATTAATTCGAGAGTTTGATAAGACCAGCAAGATTATATATGTGCTTAACCGTTGCACAAACTCGCGAAATGAAGAGCTTATGATTAGAGAATTTATAGACTTTTATGGAAATGATGTCCTGGATGTACAGGAGATTATCAAAGATGAAAACACTAGTTTTGTAGCACTCAATAAAAACTCAATCTACAATGTAGTTGGCAAGCTAAGAAAAACAGTTTATGAAATCTCATTTGATGATTTTGAAAAAGAGTATAAGGAAAGCGCGGTAGAGTTTTTCAAAGATAAATCGAACAAAGAGCTCTACAAAAAGGTAAGAAAGCTAATGTTCCTAAAAGAGCAAAGTGTTATCGCAAAAGAGCTGTTAGAAGTGGAGTATGCTCCACTTTTTGCAAAACTTGATGAAATCATAGGAGCTTAAAAATGGAAATAGCAAAGATAGAAAAACTGATAGCGAGCTTTGACTCTTCAGTCGTGGTTATTGAGGATCTAGTTAGATCCTCAAATAAGCTCATTGAAGAAAACAAAGAACTAAGAGCAAGGATAGACACAAAAGAGTATCTATCTTTTACGCAAAATGACCTCTTGAAAACACTAAAAGAGCAATCTATATTAAACAAGTCACTAATCTATCTTTTTGAAAGTGACCAGGAAAGCATCAAAGATATTTACAAAATTGCAAAAGCTCAAAACGACCATGAAGTCATGGGGTTTTGGGCGAAAAGGCTTAGAAATGAGCAGTAGTGATTTTACATTTCGACAAGCTGAAAGGCTTGTCGAGGAGTTGAAAATAGTAGTACCGACCGTAGAAAAGCTACTTAATCAAGCAAACGAAGTTAAGAGCACAAATGACAAAGCATTTGAGCTTAACAAAGAGCTTGAAGTTAATCTAATCAACTTCAATGGAATTATCAAAGAGGCTATTTCTGATGAGCTAGAGCCTCGGTTGAGACAAATAGATGAGCTTAACGACTTGGAGAGCCGTTTAAATAAGAATGTATCTTATTTGAAAAGAGCAGCTGAAAATTCAAGAGCGATGAGCAGATTAAATTGTCTAATCATCGTGTGTGTCGCAGTTGCTAGTACTTTTTACTACATAAAGGGGTTTTAAAATGGGTTATCAAAGATTTCAAGAAACGGTACACAAAGCACAAAGAACGGCAATTTATGGCGGTAAGATATTTGGTTTTGCAGTACTTTTACAACTATTTATTTTCTCTTTTCTGTTTACAAAAGAGATGAAAGTTTATCCAGCTTTTAATGTGAAAATTCTTGCAAAAAGCTACATCAAAAAAGATGCAGAGCTTAAAAAAGAGCAGTTATCTTATTTAATCAAAGCTTATCCTATACCGTTGCTGATTAGCTTTAGTAGTTATTTTGTGATTTTTACTTTATTTTATTTTTTTAACAAAAGAAAAATAAAACAAGAACACAGAGGAACTAGGCTCATAGAGCTTTTAGAACTTGTAAAACAGCTCAAAAGATACAAAGACAAATACTTAAGAATCGGCGGATATGACAAGAGTACTCACATACTTACGCATGAGGATGATATTTGTCTCAAAACTAACAAAAAACAAGAGCTTATTTATCGAAAAAACTTTGTCGAAATTCCTGAAAAAATAGAGTTTACACACTTTATTGTGATTGGGAAAAGTGGAAGCGGTAAGACCTCGTTAATTAATCCGATTGTTTCGCAAATGATAGAGCGAAGTGATAGGATGATTGTCCATGATTACAAAGGAGACTTCACAAAGAACTTCTATAGTGAACATAGAGACTTAATCTTCAACCCTACCAAGCCTCAAAAGTGCGTGAAATGGAGTGTCTTTAACGATATTGACTCTAAAGAAGATATCAAGAGCATAGCAAATTCGCTAATTCCAGAACCCTCTAAAAATGAAGATCCTTTTTGGAAAACGGCAGCAAAAGACATACTTATAGGGTGTCTAATATCTCTTAGAGAGTTTAGAAAAACCACAAATCAAGACATATATAATCTAGTTGTCTCAAATAACGAAGAGATTGAAAAAGTGTTGCAAAGCTCACAAGAAGCGAGTATCTATGCTCACTATTTCAATAAATCAAACCAAAAGACACTCAATTCTATTATGTCTATTTTTAGAACTTATACGAGCTGTTTTGAGTACTTGAAAGAAATTGATGGAGATTTTAGCATAAAAGAGTGGGTAGCAACCTCTTCTAAAAACATATATATTCAGAACAAAGAAAACATCAAAGAAGCGATAGCCCCAGCACTTACGCTATTCATCGATACAGTAAGCCGTGAGCTATTGTCTCACGATGATAGAGACTTCAAAACAGTCTTCATACTAGACGAGTTTGGAAGACTCAACAAAATGTCGAGCATTTTAGATCTTCTTACAAATGGAAGAAGTAAAGGTGCCAGTGTTTGGATACTGCTTCAAGAATTTTCTCAAATCGATGCAAAATATGGCAAAGATGGGAGAAAAACAATAGTCAACACATGTTCAAGTCAGTTCTATTTTGCGATAAATGAAGCAGAGAGCGCAAGAGAACTAAGCGAGCAGATAGGAGATGCAGAAACTATTAACGAGGATGAGTCAATATATCATCAGACTGATGATTTGAATGGTTTCAATGTTCGTAAAAGTTTACAGACAAAAAAAGTAGTTTTAGCTAGCGAAATCTTAAATCTAAAAGAAAGGGAGTTTTATATGAAGCTTAACGGCTTTAATTGGTGCAAAAACAAAGTTTTCATACAAAAAATATGATTAAAAGTAGAGAGATTGATTTCTCTCAAAAAAACTAAAAAGGAATAAACATGAGCGGATATGAAAATACAGATGGATACTCTAAAAAAGATAACTATCAGAGCGGTTACGGACAAGAAAGTAATTATAGCAAAGGCGATAACTATCAGAATGGCTACGGAACTAAGGATAATTATCAGAATGGCTATGTTAATAGCAATTCAGCAGGACCTGGCTATCAGAACGGCTACAACTTTAAGCCCAAAAATCCAAACAAGCAAGGCGCAAAAGGCAGTAACTTTATAATCTATGCAGTTATTGCAGCGGTGCTAGGATTTGCAATAGCTCAAAGACTGTAGAGTTCACAATAAGTTTCATATTATGATATATTAGCTTGACTATACTATCGTAATATGATATAATATACTCAACAAAACATCATATTATGAAAGATATGATTAGAAGTAGAAAGACAATTTTAAGAAGCTACATGATGCCATGCGTGTAGTTTCTCGAAGTCGTCAACTTCGATCCTCCTTTTGTTTGCTTGCGCGCATGCGGCGCAGGTAAACATGTTGTGCATTTGATGTTGCATTTTTTAAAAGTGTAACACAAAATTCATTAGATACAGGAAGATAAGATGACATTAGAATTTAAAATTGAAAACATAGAGTTTCAAGAGGCGTTAACAACAGGTGCAGAGGTTGCAGGTTTGAGTATTAACGACTATGCTCGAACAATGTTAGAGTACTCGTTTAACTCATCGCAAGCTATGCTAGGAGTTCAACAGGTAGCAGGTTTTCTACAGACTACTATATTGCAAAAGCTAGAGGAAATCCAAATCAATAGCTATGCATCAAGGCATCAAATCACAAATCTTCACGCTGATTTACTGGGCGAAAATGAGCAGAGAGCGCTTGATATAGCTACAGAAGCTAATGAGCTAGCTAATAATACTCTTTACGGAGTTGAAGAAGAAGAAGAGGCGTGAAATGGCGACAAGTAGAAAAGATAGGGTTATTATTTTTGTGAGTGTTATTGTGTGTATCTATGCGATGGGTGCTTGGGCAGAGTGGTACACAATTAATTATGCGCCTGAAGTCTACGAAAAAACTCAAAGAGAGTGGGAAGGTGGATGGGCAGGTGTTATTGAGAGAGCATTACAATGAGTGGATATGACCATTTAGATGGATATGCAAAAAGTGGCTACAAGAATGGATACGCTGGGCTAAATGGCTATTCTAATAGTGGTTATGCTAGCTTAGGGAGAAATTCATATCCAAAGGCACAAGGACAGCGCGCTAAAGATGCTAGCAATATGGAGTTTGGGATGGGTTTAGGAATACTTGGAGCCGTTGGACTTAGCGGTTCCGCTACTCCTTTGATTGGCGGTGCTATCGCAAAAGCAGCCGCCACAGCAGGCATAAGTAGTATCGCTACTCTTGGAGCAGTTCCAGTCGCTGGTGCTTTGTTGCTCGGTGGTGCAGGCATGATGTTGGCTGGCGGAGCTTTAGGTGTCGCCGCTCCAAAACTCGCCAAAGGTGCATACAGTCTAACTAATCAAGCAGTTTCAAGCGGAGTCGGACTAGCTGGCAAAGGCTTAGGAATGGCTTTAAACGGTGCGTACAAAGGCACAAAAGCAACTTTAGGAACGGTGGGAAGAGGCTTAAATAAGTTTGAAAATGGCAATCAAAACTCAAATTATGAACCGAAAAGAGACTCTAAGGAGAGTGTCGGCGGATACGGTAGAGCAGTTAAGCAAGCTAGTAAAGTAGATAACTATCTAAAAGAGGCTCAAAATAAATTTGAAAAAGGCGAAAGCTCTCAAAAAGACCTACAAAAAATCAGTGAACTCAAAGGCTTAAGTCGAACTCAAAAAAGAGAAGTCTCAAATCAAATGGGCGATAACTTTTTGAGAAATGCTACTGCAAACTCAAAAGATGGAAAAATCTCAAATTATGCGATTTCAAAAGAAGTCACAAAGCACGCTAAAGAGCAAGGCTTAGATAGAAAAGCTACTCAAAAACTACAAAGAGAAGCTTTAGGTAGATTTGAAAAACAGAAAGATATGCAAAACATAACACAAAAAGGCGAGGTTATGCCAGGAGCTTTTGCAGGGATGGATCAAGCCAAAAAAGCTACACAAACAAAAGTTCAAAAAAACGCACAATCGAAAGTGAAAAATCACACAGAGAAAGTGGGAAACGCCGTGAAGAGCTCGAACAATGTCATTCAAGCTCAACCCAAAAACCTACAAAAAGAAGATCAAAAATCTTCAAGCTCATCAGAAAAAGTAGCGACTAAAGCTAACGAAGCTGATAATGATAGAGGTCGATAAAATGGAAAATTTAGAGAAAAACCTAGATGCAAATATAAGCTCTAAGACATATAGAGCTTGGGAAAAGTTAGAGCATGAGTCGCAAATGCGATTTAAGGCTTTTATGATTGAAAAAGCTATTTATTTTTCGCCCACTTTGTTTTTTCTATTTGGATGGTTTTTGTTCGGAATGGCGATCGAAGTAGATCTAAAGTTTGGGGAATCGTTTGACTTTTTTAGTAATTTGTTTTTCACACTTTTAGCTCTAGTTGTCATTTTTAATTTTGTTGCACTTCATTATTTCAGACCTATGTTTGAAAAAATAATGAAAAAACAAGCGGATGAAATCACGGAAGATGTCTATCAAAAAGGCGCTAAGTTCGCTACTACAGAGACATACAACAATGAGATTAATAGCTTTTTAAAAGCAGAGTTTGAAGTATCTAAAAACAAATCTACTTTTGAAACTTTTCAAGTTCCGCTCCAAAAGCTAACATCTGAAAATGATAAGAGATTTGAAGATGATCCGCTAGATTTGATTATTCCTCGTATCTCATTGGCGACTGGGCTTTGCATTATGGGGAGCCCTGGTAAAGGTAAGAGCGTTTTAATAAATCGTTTAATAGCTCAAATTCCTAGAAACAAGGAGACTAAAACTATCGTAATTGATGTTAAAGGCGAATTTGTTAATAAGTTCTACAACAAAGAGAAAGACTTTATTTTATGCCCATCGGACCTAAGAAGCGTGAGATTTGAGCTTTATAAGCTCATCAAAACACATGTAGATGCGGCTTCAATAGCTGAAATAATCGTAAGTGATGATAAACAAAGTCAAGATCCGCACTGGACCAACTCGGCGAGGGCAGTCATGGAGGGAGTTCTAATCTATGCTGCAAAACATAGGCTAAGCAATAAAGCTATTTTTGAGATGTTAGGAGACATTGAAAAGTTAGCAGAGCTTAAAGAAGATGATGATACTAAATTCATTGTAGGGCATTTCCTAAGAATTAATAGCGATGGTAAAGCTGATAAAGAGACTTCATCAATATTATCAAGCCTAGCTAGAAAAGCTAAAGCTTTACAATACTTAAAATATTTAGATGAGTTAAAAGATAATGATTTGTTAGAGTTTAGCAAGTGGCTTAAAGATGGCAAAGGCGGAACACTTTTTTTACTTGCTACCGACACACTAAGCCGTGTGTTTAGCCCACTGTATGGGGTAATTGCTAGTTATTTGATTAGTGAAATTTTAGATAGCGAAGATGATAAAAATAGAAATATCTACTTTATATTAGATGAGCTACCACGCCTGGGCAAAGCTCTAGGCGAGAACTTAGAGAAAGGGCTAGCAGTCGGTAGAAGCAAGGGTATAAAGATAATAATGGCAATGCAGTCATATAGTCAGATTAAAAAAGAGTTTGGCGAAAAAGAAGCAGAGAGTATACTAGATACTACTAATAGCTATGTAGTATTTCAGTCAAATGTCGGAGCTACTTTTTTAGAAAAGCATTTCGGAAAAACTACAGTTCTACGAAATGATGAGAGCTTTAGCTTTGGGATGGACTCAATGTCCGATAGAGTCACTGTTTCAAGAAAGGAAGTCAAGGAAGCTCTAATTGATGATGCAGAGATTAATAGGCTTAAGACTTTTGAGTTTTACGCAAAGATAGAGGGTTGCTCTGATGTCGTTAAGTCAAGATTAGCTGCTAAATTCATCAAAGGAAATGGTGTAGTTAAATATATCGAAAACCCAAAAGTTAGCATAACGGCCTTGGAAGCAGAATTAAAGATAGTATTAGCTCGTATAAAAAATAAGTATGTTGATACTCTCAATGTGTCAATGAGAGCTAGTTTAAACAAACCTACTGTTAAATATATTATGTAATATATTTATGACAATAATATCATATTATGCAATTATTACTTGACTATAATATCATTATATGATATAATCTACTCATCAAAACATCATATTACGAAAGGAGTAAATCATGAAATTTGGATTCATAGGCGGTGGAATACTTTTAATACTAACCCTGGTTTTTAGCTACATCGCTATTCAAAACAACAAGATAGCCAAAGAAATAACAGTCAAGTCGTTTAAGCTTGATAGAGAGCCAGTAGTTGCAGTTAGTAATAGCAATGCAGATACTAATGTTACTGATAGCAATACAACAGAAGCGGAAAAAGAGAGCAACAACAAAGTTAATGTAGTTGTAAAAGTTGAAGCTCAAGAGAGCAACAGATGGAAAGAGTTTGATAGTAAGTTTGAAGACTTTAATAAAAAGTTCGATGACTTTTAGAAAATATGATTATATATAGAAGATATCAAAACAAGGAGTAAAAACATAAAAGAATTTGCAAATGGTAAAAATGGTTCAGGTGTGACAAATAGCCGACTAGCTTAGAATTTGTCACTAAAAATTTAAAAAAATAACAAGGAAAAAATAAATGAAAAAATAACAATAAAATCAAGTTTAGTAGCTGCACTGTTTTTAGTGAGTTCGTTAAATGCAGATGAATTTCAACTATCATCAGCTTTTGAAAATCTAACATATAATGCAACCGCACAATATGGAAGTAGTGGGATAATCGGCGGAGAGGTTTCAGCGATGAAAAAAATCAGAGATAGAGTTGTAGGAGCTGCATCAATTAAGTATCTTGACTATAACACAGATGGACACTCTTTAAAAGGCTCTCTAAAAGCGTATTATGCAGTAAATGATAACATTATCATCGGTGGTGGACCTGGTATTTTATATTCAAAAACTTATGAATATCAAAAACATGATGTAAAAAGAGCAACCTGGGATCCTCATGTCTTTGTAAATGATTCCTATACAATAGAGCACTCAAACTACATGACAAAGCCTATAGCAGAGGCTAGTATAGCTTACGGGTTAGGCAATCATGGATATGTAAGTTTGTCGGCTTATATCCATGATGCGAACAACTTCAATATTAATATTGAAGCTCCTATTATATCTCATAATACAGAGTTTGGAGCTTTAGGTTTAGGTGTATATGCAGAAAGTACAGTAATTGATAATCAAACTATCAATCATGCTGGTGTGCTAGCTGGTGTGACTTTTTAAAGTCACACTACAAATAAGGAGATAATTATGTGTGAGACTGTATCAACAATCTTGTTAATAATTGGATTAATCATTGTGGCAATTCCAGCTATTTCTTTATATAGAGAAGTGCAAAGGTTTAAAGAAGAAGATAGAGCTTTTGAGGCTCAAAAAAGAGGAGAGAAAGATGTTTAAGAAGTCAATTTTAGTTATAGGTATGTTAGGTTTATTGAGTAGTTCTGTTGTTGCAAGTGATGCTGTATCCGAGGATGTTTACTATGCTCACTTTGATAAAAAAACAGAAGAGTTGATTGAAGTAAACTTTGATAATAAAAAGATGCACAAAGATGATGAAATTGTGGCAATTACAGATGAGTGGATAGGCTCTTACGACAGAGTACTTTTAGCTGCTAAATCGAAAGAGTGGAAGCCAGGCAAAGGAGACAATGACATGAGTGCAGGTTTTGTGTGGTGCTCATCAAATCCGCATGAGGACACGCTTATAAATAATGAGAAACAGAACCTTGAAATATGCGACAGTATGTTTATGACTTGGAACGGTCAAGCGTTCTCTCTGTTGACAAATACTGTAATCGGTTACGGAGTTCTTGCAAATGCGACCTTTGCTGCTATTGATACAGTAGGTGCTGTTTTTTCTTTGGGTTATAGATATCCATTTAAAGATGGATGGGGATATTTTGCACAGTATGATACATCTAAATTGAATGAGTTCATAGAAAAATATGACTTAACATCATATCAGCTGAAACTAAAAGCTAAATAGGGGTTACTAAAATGAAGCCATTTACATTAATAACACTCGTTAGTGCCGTTGCAATTTTTACAGGTTGTATCGGCTCGGTGGCTAAGCCAAAGAGCTTGAATGTGAGCAACGATGCACCAATTCTAAATGAAGTTCAAAAAGAAAGAGTTCTCAATAGAACATTAAATCATTTAGCTAGTGTTTCTAAAAACGCTAGAAAAAGCGGCTTAAAAATCATCAACAACTGCGTTGTTTTTGGGGAAACAAAGACAAAACACAATGTAAAAAAAACATTTAGCTATAGCACTTGTTTTGATATTAAGGGAGCAAATCTAATCTCAAATTCTAATTCCGTTTGTAAGATGGATAGATTTAACCATGTAACTAAAAAAACGGAAACTTCAAAAATCAAATGTAAAAATTTGCGAAGACAGCAATACTACACAAACTTTATAAACAAAGATATTCCAAAACGGATAAAAGCTCAATACAAAAAAAATGCTCTTGCAATTTTGGAAAATCCTAATTCTTCTAAAAGCAAAAGAAAGGGAAGTTTGAGTAGAGATAAAAGAGCTGCTCTTATAGCCGAGGCTAAAAAAACGAAAGCTTATCTTTTTGAGGAAGTTGAGTTTGAAAAAATAGATGGCTTTGGAGATAAAGTCAAAACTAAAAACTGTAGAGCTTATATGCAAGATGAAACTGGTAGAGCGTATTTATATGCTCAAACTTGGACAAATCCATACATCTTTAATATGAATGCACAATTTCGTAGCTCTATCGGTAGAGTCTCTCAAATTGCAACAGGGGTATTTGGTGCTGGAAGATCTTATTACGGTAGAGATTTTAAAATGGAAGATTTAGCTCTGCAAAAAGAGAACATAAAGCTCTCAGGAGAATTGACTGCGAGTGCAATAACACTTTCATTAGCAAAGTTTATTTATAAAAATACTGGCGATGGTTATCTAGGATTAGAGAAAAAGAAAACTCAACTTATACAAGCTTATTTAGCAGCTAATAATCTTATAGCTGTTGTAGGAAGCGGAAAAGAGGCTTGTAGATACTGGCCGAACTCATCTGGAGCTGTTCTTAACCATGTTGTAGAAAATTTAGCTAAGTACAGTAGAGACAAAGCAACAGTTAGACTACTGTTTATCTTAGCAAGTGATCGACATGAAAACGAGAAAATCAAAATACTCTTAAATCAACCAGGTGTGCAAGAGATGTTTCTTATTATAAGTGAGGGCTAAAAAGATGGATATAGAACAAATAAAATCTATAATAGAGCTAGGGATTATGTTAACCCTTGCTCTAGCGATGGTTACAATCGTGTATCTAGCAATTAATCGTAACGGTGCTATTTCAATGTTAAGGTCACAGTTAGCGAGTTTTAAAAATAAAACAGAGCTAGAAATTGAGCTAAATAAAAAAATGACTTTTTTATTTTCTATAGTTTCAAATGCAGTGTATATAGGACTATTCGGAACAGTTTTAGGTGTAATGGTTACACTATCAGCGATAGAGCAAATTGAGCATAAAGCACTCATAGCCTCTTTGTCTCTACCGTTACTTTCAACTGCGGTGTCAATTGTAGTAGCTATTGTTGGTACTTTCATTTTCAATTCTGTAGTAGCTAAAGTTGATGAGACTCTTAAAATGTGGGATATTAAACATGGCAATGATATCAAAACGGACTAATCCGATTAACATAGCTCCATTTGTTGACATCTTATTGATTTTGTTTGTGATACTTATCGTAGCTGCTAGGTTTACACAAGATAGTGAGATAAGCCTAACGGAAGTACCAGCTAATAAAATAGAAGAGCTTGAAAAGCAACTTTTGGATAAAAAAACAAAATTAGAGGAGCTTGATAGTCAAAATATCTCTTTAAAAAGCAAATTGTCAGAGCTTGAAAAAGCTAAAAAAAATCAAGCAATCAAGCTTAAGCAAGACACTAAACATTCAAAAAAGCTAAAAGCCATCAGTGCTGAAAACAAAAGGCTAAAGAAAGAAAATGAAGAGCTGCAAAACAGAGGTGTATTGACTGAAATAGACCAATACGGCGGTGTTTATCTTAGAGTTGATGAAAAGCTTGTAAAAGTGCTACCTAAAGAGATTATTAATATCGTTCTTGCTACAGAAAACAGAGTTGTCAAAACTAACATAGCAAAGAGCGTAGAGGCTCAAAGAATTTGGCAACATATCTTAGAAAAAATAGGTGCAAAAAAGGAGAGATAAAAAATGAAAAAAACAATAGTCATAAGTATGCTCACTTTGAGCGTACTTCAAGCAGATTTATCAAATAGTAATCAAGTACAAGACCAAAAAAGCGAAGCTCAACGACAGCAAGACCAAAAGAGCATAAATAAAAGTGACTCAAAGAGTATCACTAAAAATAGAGGCGATGAAAGCTCTATAAACAAGTCTTTAACAAAGACATTGACTGATACTCGCTCTATCACTAAGAGTATTAACAAAAGCAAAAACGGTTCTTGGAGTATAAACCTAAACCCAGTTCCTTATGTTCTTATGCAACTAAGAGAGCATAAATGGGATAGAAGAGCTTTTTTCTTGCGAAATAGCGACATAGGAACTGATTATTTTTATGATGATGATGAAGATATCATAGACTTAAATAAAAAAGCTTTTTATGAGGCTAAAAGTGCAACTAGAGGCGGTATGAAACGCTCACAAGTAAAAAAGTTAAAAGAGATAATAGAAGTGCTTGACTACACAGGTGCAATAGCAGATAGTGCTATATCACACATGAATGATTTTAATCATCCTGATGCAACAAATATAAAAGATTTGTCACTGTTTGCACTTAGCAAAGCTATTAATGAGATAAAGCCTAAAAACATAGATATCTATCAATGCAATTATGGCGGTAACAATAATATCTATGTTTGCAACCATGGCGAATATACAGTAGCTTTGGGCGATGCTGGAATGCCCTCTCTTATAAAAAATGGAGTACCTTATTATTCAGCGGAGCGTATAGGTTTTTCAACTCCTAGCTTAACAGTCTCTTTTGCGACAAGTACGAGTGAAGCAATGAGTAAGCTAATACAAGATAGTGAGAGCAGAGCAGTAGCACAAATGATTAGAGAGTATGTTAGTCACTTGCAAAGTAACGGACAGAGTGAAGTTGCTAGTAAGATAGAGAGTGCTTTTGTAGAAAAGGCTTTAACATTAAATGTGAGCAGAACAGCAACGGCTACAGTAGCTGCAATAAACAGCGGTAGCCCTACAGCAGTTTTAAAAGTGTTTCATTAACAGAGTGTCTTTTGGCACACTGTTATTCTATTCTTTTACCAGTGATTACCCCATAAATAACTATTCCTATTACATAACCAAACATAATAAAAACAGCAACGGCTAATGAAAATCCCATGATTACCTCTTTAAAAGTGGAGTAATGGCTAATAGTATGATGGGGAATCCAGCGGGGAAATTGTGGAATGTAGCGAAAGAGAAACTATCTGGAAAGGATACCAAATCTGATAAGCAATCCATGAATAGCTCCCCCAATAAAGGCACCGACCAACATTATTCCCAAACCAACGAATCCAGCCATGATAAACCCTGACATAGTAAATCTCCTAATTTCAGATACAGATAGTGTATCAAAAAATACCAAATAACAAAATAAATATGATTATATATAAATACTTTGCAAAGGAGCAAAAAAATGATAGCAACACCTACATGGGGAACATCCTCATCTATTTCAGACTACTTCAAAGAGTCACAAGACAATTATTATCAGCAAGAGGGCGATTTGGGAGTGTGGCAAGGTAAAGCTGCTAAAGCTCTAGGCTTTGAGGGTACGATAGCAGAGAAAGACCTTGAAAATGCACTTATGGGTAAAAACTCAAAAGGCGAACAAGTTCTAAAAAACATGAAGATAAACGACAAAGGCGAAAGAGAAAGAGCAGGTTTAGACTTGACTTTTAACGCTCCTAAGTCCGTCTCTCTAGCCTATGAACTAGCTAAAGCTACAGGCAATACAGAACTAGCAGAAAAGCTAGTAGATATACACAATGAGGCTACATCTAAAGTCTTAGATAAGTTTGAAAAAAACTTCTCACAAGCTAGAGTCACAAAAGATGGAGTGACTGAACATAAAGATACTAAAAATCTAGCAATAGCAAAGTTTCAACACGACACATCAAGACCAGTAACTGATGAGAAAGGCAATGTATCAGTAGATCCATCACTTCACACTCACGCAGTCATAATGAACATGACTAAAGCACCTGATGGTAAATATAAAGCGATAGAGTCTAAAAAAATTTATGAGAACTATATGTCTATGGGGATGGAGTATCGCTCACTTATGTCTTCTGAACTTAAGAACGCTGGTTTTGAGATTAATGTAACAGACCATAACAAAGGCTTTTATGAGATTAAACTAACAAATGATGAAAAACTAGATGAGAAGTATTTAGAAGATTTTTCAATAAGAAGCAAACAGATAGCAGATGCTCTTCCAGCTCTAAAAGAACAATATCCAAACAAAACAGAAAGCGAACTCAAACAATTAGCAGCACATTCTACTCGTGAGTTTAAAGGCGAAATAAACAGAGATGAAGTTAGACAATCTAATTTAGAGAGAGCTTTAGAACTCGGCTTAAGTGTTGAGAATATCAACAACTTATCAGACAACATGAAAAGCAAAGCAGAGTTCAATAAAAATTTAACTGATGAACAAAAGCAAGAAATAGCTACTACTGAAAAAGAAAAAGCAGTTGCTGCAATAAAAGTAGCAATAGAAGCTACAACTAGCGAAAAATCTGTTTTTGAGCATAAAGATATTTCTGAAAAAGTTCAAAAGTATCTTCTAGCAGATGCAATAAATCCTAAAGTCATAGATGAGGCTTTTAAAGAGCAATTTAAAGCAAAGGGCGATGATAAGATAATAGCTCTAAATAGTGAAAAATACACAACTAAAGAGATACTAGACACAGAGAGAAGCGTGTTAGATTTACTAGATAACTCTAAAAGCGTAAAACAAATACACACTCAAAAAGAAGCTAAAGAAAAACTAGATAAATACTCTCAAAAAGAGAGTGAAAAAAAAGGCGGTTTTGCTTTGACTAAAGGACAGTCCGCATCGGCTCATTTGATATTAAGCTCCAAAGATGGAGTTATAGGAATACAAGGCGATGCTGGTACAGGAAAAACTTCTATGCTAAAAGCAGTCAATAGCTTAAAAGGAGATACTAAACTATTTGGACTTAGTTATACAGGAAAAGCTGCATCAGAAATCGAATCAGCTACTAAAGAAAAAAACAAAGCTAATAGCAGTCAGCAAGTGTTTAACCAAGGCGGAATAAAATCATCTACAGTAGCTAGTTTTTTAGGACAAATAGATAAGCCAAACTTTGATATAGAGCAATTTAAAAACTCAAAGCTTATAGTCGATGAGGCTTCAATGCTCGGTATTAAAGATGCTCAAAAACTCTTAGATTTTAGTAAAAAAGCAAATGCTCAAATCGTGTTAATGGGAGATTTAAAACAGTTTAAAGCCATAGGTGCTGGAGACCCATTTCAACTTTTACAAGACAACGGCATGAAGACTGAAAATATGAATGAGGTTTTACGACAAAACGACAAGACGCTTTTAGCAGCAGTTAATGACTTAAACAAATATGACTCTAGTTCCGCTTTTGAGAGACTAGATAAAGCGGATAAGATACATGAGCTTAAAGAGAATGATAATGTCATAGAAAAAATCAAAGATGATTTCTTTAAAAGCAAAAATGAGCCTAAAGATACTCTTGCAGTAGCTAGTGTTAAAGATACTTTTAAAAATAATCTAATCTTGACTAACACTAATGAGACTAAAGATATTTTGAATGAGTCTATTAGAAACGAAATGAGAAGTAGAGAGTTTATAGACAAAGAAGATGTTAATCTTAAAATTAGAGAGTCTTCACGACTCACATCATCACAGAAGTATTTTGCAGATAACTATAAAGAGTCAAACAGTATCTTTTTACAAGATGATATTTTTGTTCAAAATAAAGACAAGTTTGAAAAGCTCAAAAGCGGTAGTGAGTATAAAATAGTAGCTCAAAATAGCAAGGACAATACTCTTACAGTCATAGATAAAGACAATAAGTCTCATACTATAGACTTAAAAAAGAACTCACAAGCGATTCAAGCTTATGAGGAAAAAGAGAAAGATTTTGCAAATGGCGAAAAGTTAGTTTTTGAGAAGAACGATAAAAAGCTAGGAGTTAAAAACGGAACTGTAGGAGAGATTAAGAGTGTTGACAAAGAGGGTAATCTAAAAGTCAAACTTGATGATAAAACAATCTCTTTTAACTCTAAAGATTATAATTATTTTAATCATGGTTACGCAGTCACAAGCTATAAAGCACAAGGACAAACGGCAGAGAATGTAATAGCTTATATGCCAGCTAAAGCTCAAAACTTTAATAGTTTTTATGTCACGGTCACTAGAGCGCAAGATAATCTAACTATCTACACAGACTCAAAAGATGATTTAAAATCAACAATCTATAGTGAGCAGATAAAAGACAATGCTATTTCTTTAAATGAAAAAGCTGATGCACTAAAAGCTAAAGATATAGCAAAGCAAAAGCTAACTCATGAAGAAAGAAAAGCAGCAAGACAAGAAGCATATAACAATGCTCCAGCAAGTAAAAGGCAGTCTAACTTTGCAAACAGCATAGCTAAAGAGCTAGGAGTTGATGTTAAAGACTTAGATTTGAGCAAGAGAGTAGTAGCAGATACTTTTATCAAAGATAACTTAGAAGCGTATAGCAAAGCTCAAAACAGTCATAAAGCTAGTGATAAACAAGTTAATTTCACTCAAAAGATAGCTGATAAGCTCTATCATGATATAGATGTTAGTAAAATGAATGTCAAAGAGGTTAAAAGCTATATAACAGATAATGCTAAAGCTTTTGATAATGCAGTGAAAAATCCGACAGAACATCTTCTAAGTGTAGATGCATCTAAACTATCAGAACATCAACAAGACAACTACTTCAAAGATTTAACCAGGGCGGAAATGTTTAGTGCATATAAAAAAGATATTGACACTTTAGAAAAACTAGATGCAAAGCATGACAAAGAGTTCCCACAGATAGGTTTAGAGGAGAAGCAGATTAAGATAGACTTATATGCAACCGCTTATGACATTAAAGCTAAAGACTACTTAGAAGTGATGAATAGAGACATTGTAGGGCTACAGTTTGAGGAAAACATAAAGAAGCGAGGTTTAGATAAGCCTCACATTATGGCAAAAGAACTAAAAAGTGAGGGGCTAAATTATCAAGATGAAAAGCATAATATAGTAGCTGATTTGATTTTAGAAAAACAGTTTGATCATCTTATGGAAAAACAAGATGGAACTAATGATAAAGAGCTAGGAGAGAGAAACGAAAGGATGGTTAATTTTGTGAATGAGTTTAGAGAACAGTTAGTAGAGACTAGAGAGTATGAGTCTAAGGTTAATGATATAAAAGAAGCCATTAATGATGGCGAAGTATATAGAGCTGCTGAATTAATCGAAGAAAACAAAGAGGTTTTAAATGAGCTTGATTTAGAAGATTTAGAGAAAAACTTAGATGAAAAAATGGATAGTGAATTTGAAAGTATTCAAGATGATCTAGAAAAAGAGTTTGATAATCAAGAGGAGTTTTTACAAGAAGAGCTTAAAGAAGATACTCAAATTGAGGAGCTTGAAAGCGATAAAATTGAGGAGCTAAATCATGATGAAGATGTGAATATGGAAGAGCTGGATGAACTCTACAAAGAGGTTATGGAAGCTGATTTAGAGCAAGAAAAAGAAGATGAACATGAGTATGAGAGATAGCTTTTTAATAAGTTATCTCTTTTTTTGAAATGAATTGAAGTAAAATTGAAATCAAATTGAAATAGTATATTAATAAATCCCTATATTAAGGGCTTTATTAATATATTAAAGAGATGAATATATCTTAATAAATGTCATGAATAGCTTTAAAAAAGGCTAGATATATAGATATTATTTATAATTGTAGTGTTTTGAAATCAAATTGAAATGAATTGAAGTGATTTTGAAATAAAATTGAAACTTTGTGAAATGGATTGAAATCTAATATTTCAAAAGCCCCTATTTTAGCCACTTCTATAAAATAATACACAATTCTATTTTTTAAGAAAAAAGCGACTAAAGCCCTATTTTTAGGGCTTTCTTGTACTACCGAACAGGTTGCGTAAGGTGTCTCTCTGAACAGAGCTATATTTATCTAAATATAGAAGTATTATTTAACAGATAATTTAATTATTTATTAATAACAAAATAGCAGCAAAAGTTCCTAAGAAAATAAGTTTTCTTAGGAAAAAATCTAAATTAAAAACTTGTTTATTTAGATACTTTAAAAATAGATGTTCTCATATAGTAGTCTCAAAAGAAACAGTTTAAATTATTTTTAGACTATGTTTTTCATGTAATATTGGTTAAGATTAAATTAAGCTTATTGGAAAATTTGCACGCAAGCGTGCAATAAAAAAAAACTGCTTTCGCAGTTTTTAAGAGCAGTTTTTAATGAGATTTAATTTTTTAGATGGTGGTTCTGTGTCGAGAGTCGTTAATATAGTGTAATTACAAAGAGTCTAAGCTACTAAGATAACGTGGAGATTAAGCATAGGAGAGCATAAGGTTCTCTCTTATACTCTTTAGTATATCGTATTAAGAAGTAATTTTATTAAAATAATTTCTCATTATGTTAAAAAAGCTTGACATACATTTCGTTTTACGATATAATATACTCAACAAAACATCATAAAAGGAATTAAAGCATGGAACAGTTTATTCAGATATTTATTGAGATGGCGAAGCCTGTAGCCGTGGCTTATTTTATTGGTTGGGCGACATGGAGTTTATTTTTAGTAAGTATTAAGAGAGGGGTTTGGTCATGATAATAGCAAATATGAGCAGAACAGTTTTTACAAATGAGCGAGGGTTTAAAAATATAAATCGAAGTTTTGAAATAGATCCTAAAAATGAGCTAGAGTCTTTGAAAAAAGAACTAGCTGCAATTTGGAGCAATGAGGCTCTAGCTGGAAGCATTGACTATAAAACAGAAGAACAGCAAACAAGCATTAAGTTCGGACAAAATGAACAATACTATATTCACTTTATATCAGCTGGTAAAAAAAGATGGGTTTGTTTACTTCAACATGACTCTATTGATGAAGTGATTGAGGAATTAGACGGTCTGATTGATGAGTTAGTGTTTTAGGATTTAGTGCTATAGGTATATTGCACTTGCATATAAGATTGAATAAAAAAATACTATTTTAAGTTATATGTTATTAAAATGCTAGGCATAATATAAGTAAAGGAAAACGCTTGAAAAAAATAGGAGATATATTTAAATATATATTTTGGCTTGGAGTTGGCTTTGTTGGCTTGATGACTATTATTAATTCTGTATATGGAGCTTATCAAGTATCAAGAGTAACTGGTGCGAATTGGCTTGATGTATTAACAGCAGCTGATACAGCTACACATTTTGCCGCTGGAGTAGTTATCATAACTTGTAGTTTATTTAGCTCATTATTTGATCATCTCACTAAAGAAAATGATGAGGCATAAGATAATATTCAAAAGTCTATGAGCAACTTATTGGCTGCTCATAGTTAGTTAAGAGGCTAATTTTATAGCTCTTGATAGAGTTGATGGGTAGTCTTTGCTGCCATTAGCATAAACGACTGTAAAGTCTTTTACAGTATTTTCTCTTTTATAGGTTGTAAATTCAATAGTAGCCTTTGCCAGCTTAATAGAAAAATTATTTTGTTTGTCTAAATAAACGGCATCATTTTCTCCATTAAACACGGCTTGTGTAACCTCTTTGTTAAGCTGCTCTTAGTTCGTAAGATTTATCATAATCGCCAATTTTGATAGAGACATAATAAGCGACATCAAAATAATCTGTCATTGCATCGCTATTATCATGATAGTTTTGACTAAAAGCTATGTCATTAACTTTTTGAAGTGCTTCAACAACTTTCTCATCTTTTGCAAATTGGCTTTTAAAGTCTCTGAAAACTTGTAAATAATCTCCGTTTTGCTCTTTAACTAAAGCACCTCTAAAGTCTAAGTTTCCACTTTTAATAGTGATACTAACTTTACTGTAGTTAATTTTTTTGACTGAAAACTTTAGGTTTGGTAACTCTTTTTTAAGTTGAGTTCTAATGTTCTTAACTTCTTCTGTTGTAATGAATGCCATGATTAAAATCCTTTTATGATGTTTTGTTGAGTATATTATATCGTAAAACGAAATGTATGTCAAGCTTTTTTATCATATTAAGAGATATTAAGTAAATATTTATTACATATTACGAAATGTATGTTATAATATGCTAGATAATTAAAATAAGGAATGATATAAATGACATACGATGAATTTAACGCTAAACTAGAAGCTAATAATATGAGCTTAAAAGATTTTGGCGAGTTGTGCGGACAAGCTTACTCAACAGTAACTAAATATAAATATTTAAAATCAATACCTGGCTGGGTTGATAGTTGGTTCGAGATGTACGAAAAAACAAATGAAGCAGAAACTATAAAGAGTAAAATAATTGCTTTTGCAGAAGATTTAAAACAGAATGACAAAGCTGATAATTAATCTTTCTTTACTAGCTCTCTTGTTTACTAGCTGTTCAATTAAAAATGATGATAGTAGTACAGATAAGTTTATTAAACATACTGTAAATAGTCCGATTTATGTTATTGCTGTCGTTGGTTTTCTGGGTACAGAAGCATCTGAGAAAATAGCGATTGCGATAATTTATCCGCCGTATGCAACTTATAAATATTTGACAAAAGACAACAATGTAACTGCTGATACTGAGTAGGACTACAAAAATTAGCTAGGTGGGAAATAGGTGGGTTAAGTAAAAAATATACTTAGCTTAAAGTGAGTGACAATTATAATAAAAAATAATGTGATTTGGTTGCGGAAGTAGGATTTGAACCTACGACCTACGGGTTATGAGCCCGTCGAGCTACCGTACTGCTCTATTCCGCGAAATGCCTATAAATAGGGGTTTATGGATGGGGTAGAGGGATTCGAACCCCCGAATAGTAGCACCAAAAGCTACGGCCTTACCGCTTGGCGATACCCCAATATTAAAAGTTAAAGAATTGGTTGCGGAAGTAGGATTTGAACCTACGACCTTCGGGTTATGAGCCCGACGAGCTACCGAACTGCTCTATTCCGCGGTGTTAACAAACTAGTCTAATATGTTTGTTGGAGCGAAATTATAGGCAAAAGAGTTTGCTTTGTCAAGTGATTTTGAT
>Ga0265295_1002821_pt1 | contig 26464 bp, 21 predicted proteins | sample Munlansysbiofilm_FD_192503 | JGI IMG/M metagenome (GOLD analysis project Ga0265295, IMG submission 192503) | Leachate microbial communities from a municipal landfill in Southern Ontario, Canada - Methane capture system biofilm | ecosystem: Engineered > Solid waste > Landfill > Unclassified ... | reverse complement strand
TACATACTATGGTAATATCTATTATAAGATTCTATTAAGTCCAAGTGATGACTCACTATATGATCAATCATACGAACCATGGATTGGTACAAAAGTGATGGTATCTGGGTTTACTTACTTAAGAACGAATCAACTAGCGTTCGATTTTGAAATGCTGGTCTATCAAACAGTACAAATAGTAGAGATAACATAGAATAAGAGGCTAAAAAAAGACACACGAACCAACTTAGGTTCGTGTGTTTTTTTTACAACATAGTTGTATAGTAAAATAAATTGGGTGTTTATATTCTTGAAATTATTAATATGAAAAAATCAACTTTTTTTCAATAGTTGGGAATTCAAAGTAACTTTTTACTATGAAATCGTTTTCATTTTAATCGATGTTGAAAAAAGATTGACACAAGCGAAAATATCAAGCATAATAGACCACAAAATATCATCACAAAGGAGAGATACTGATGAGAAAAAAGAAGGTTTTAGTGCTTTTACTGGCATTATTTAGTACATTTGGCCTAGTCGCTTGTGGATCAAGCGAAAGTGCATCGGATACATTAGTCGTCGCCAATGGCGCTGACCCAATTACATTTGATATTCAAGCAACCAATGACCAAGCGACAACAAGAGTCGCTAGACAAATCTATGAAACACTTGTCCATCAAGATGAAGAACTTGTCTTAAGACCTGGACTTGCTAAATCATGGACTGAGGTTGGAAATAACACGTATGAGTTCGTTTTAAGAGATGATGTCTACTTCCATAATGGAGAGAAGTTCACGGCAGCAGATGTTGAATACACGATGAGACGTGCGTTGACCTCCTCAACGATTGCGCACATCGTCGGTTCAGTCGATCCTGAAAAAATCGAAGTGGTAAGTGAGTATGTGATTCGAATTGGAACGAAAACCCCATTTGGTCCATTCATTACACACCTTGCACACCCTGCAACGGCTATATTAAATCAAAAAGCGGTTGAAGCTGGTGGGGAAGACTATGGCACAACGAGTGCAGTAGGTACGGGTCCATTTAAATTTGTTAGTTGGGTATCTGGTGAAAAAGTTGTTTTAGAGAGAAACGACGCTTACTGGGGCCAAAAAGCATTAATGGCTAAAATCGAGTTTAGAACCATCAGAGAATCAAGTGTTCGTTTGATTGGTTTAGAAAACGGAGAGATCGATATTGCCTATGATGTTTCACCTGCAGACACCGCTAGTGTTCGCGCAAATGATAAATTAACCTTAGTCAACACACCAAATCTTGGTGCAGAATACTTAGGATTAAACCAAGCAAGCAATGATTATTTAAAAGACATTAATGTTAGAAAAGCGATTGCACATGTCATTGATGTGGATGCCATTGTTAAGGCGGTCTATCAAAACGTTGGTACTCAAATGAGTGGTCCAATCAACAGTTCGGTGTTCGGGTATAATTCAAGCCTATCTCCATACGCTTATGATGAAGATTTGGCTTTAGAATTCTTAGGTAAATCGGCATGGCCAACGGGTGGTTTCACACTACGTCTGTACGTTGGTGATAACAGCGCTGAACGTATTAGTGTGGCACAAGTTGTCCAAGAACAATTGAAGAAACTTAATATCACGGTTGTGATTAATCAAATGGAGTGGGGCGCATTCTTAGCAGAAACCGCTAAACCAAAAGAAACCACTCAAGCGGATTTATTCTTACTTGGTTGGACAACGGTTACAGCGGATGCGGATTACGGACTATACCCATTATTCCATTCACAATCGACCCCATCTGGTGGTAACCGTGTGTTCTATAGCAACGCTGAGGTGGATACTTACTTAGAAACGGGTAGAAATACTTCGGATCAAGCTGTAAGAAAAGCAGCTTATGAAGCCGCACAAGCGATTATCCACGATGAGTTGCCTTGGGTATTCTTACAAACCAGAGAAAACGTATCGGCGTATCGTAATGTCGTTACTGGATTTAAACACCACCCAATGGGAAGCTATTTCTTAGCTGGTGTTTCAAAGAAATAACAAAATAGGAAAAAGAATGGGAAGCCAAAAACGACCCATTCTTTTTTAAAAAAAATGAAGGTGAGTTTATGTACAAATACATCATTAAACGTGTGATTTGGTTAATCCCGATTCTCATCGGTGTGTCGTTTATTGTGTTTACCATTATGTTTTTATCGCCTGCCGATGCGGCAGTGATGATTTTAGGTGAGAATGCTTCCCCTGAGGCATTAGCGGCACTAAGACTTGAAATGGGGTTGAATGACCCGTTTATTGTTCAATATGCTAGATACGCAAGTGATGTGTTTCTAAGGTTTGATTTGGGACGTTCGTATTTAAATAACCGAGAGGTATTAAAAGAAATACTTATTCGTCTACCAAATACCATTATTTTAGCAAGTCTCAGTATTGTCTTTGCGACACTCATTGGCATACCAATGGGCGTTATGGCTTCTAGAAAGCCAAACAAAGCGGTAGACAATACAACCATGGTGGTGTCGTTGTTTGGGGTGTCAATGCCGACGTTTTGGCAATCGTTAATCTTAATTATCATTTTCTCTTTGACCCTTGGTTGGTTTCCATCAAGTGGCTTTGATACACCTAGACAAATGGTCTTACCGGTGATTGCCTTATCGAGTTCCTCGATAGGCTCAATCGCCCGGATCACAAGATCTTCAATGATTGACGCACTCAATCAAGACTATATCAGAACGGCTTACGCCAAGGGGTTATCATCCAATAAAGTTGTTTATCGTCATGCATTAAAAAACGCCTTAATTCCTGTCGTTACAGTCATTGGCTTACAATTTGGTGCACTTTTAGGTGGAGCGGTATTAACCGAATCCATCTTTAGCATTAATGGTCTTGGGGTATTAATGGTTAATGCCATTAGACAAAGAGACATTATGATGGTTCAAGGCAGTGTGTTATTTGTTGCGTTTGTGTTTACAATTGTTAACTTGATCGTTGATATTTTATACGCCTACATCGATCCACGCATTCGTGCACAGTATAAGTAAGGAGGTAAGACGATGTTTAAAAAAAGAAATGAAGTCATAGAAAATTTAAGTCGCTTACCCAAAACGCCTTTTCAAGAGGTGTTCATGTCTCTAAAGGAGAATAAACGATTTTTGGTCGGGTTTGGGTTTCTCGTGCTTGTGGTGATTATGGCGTTATTCGCTGATATTATTGCGCCATTTGGGATGAAAGAACAAAACCTTTCAAATGCACTTGCTAAGCCTAGTTTAGATCATCTATTTGGGACAGATCACTTAGGTAGAGACGTGTTCTCAAGGGTTGTATATGGGGCTAGAACGTCGCTAACAATTGGGTTATCAGCAGTATCAATTTCCCTTTTATTTGGTGGGATTTTAGGTATCCTTGCGGGCTATTATAAGGGCTTACTTGATGTGGTCATTATGAGGGTTTCAGACGTTTTATTATCGATTCCATCGATTTTACTAGCCATTGCGATCGTTGCGTCTTTCGGGGCTGGTATGTTTAATATGATCGTAGCTATTTCGATTGGTAATATTCCAATTTTTGCTAGAATCATTCGATCAAACGTCTTAGCGTTATCGGAAAAACAATTCATTGAAGCGTCGCACGCCCTGGGCTCATCAAATTTAAGAATTATTGTAAGCCACATCATACCAAATACCTTATCAGCGATTATCGTTCAATCGAGCCTTGGCATTGCCTCAGCAATTTTATCAGCAGCCGGATTAGGTTTTATCGGATTAGGACTCGAGTCGTCGGTTGCGGAATGGGGTTTAATGCTTTCCTCAGGTAGAGCCTACATTAGAACCCATACGTATTTAACGATTTACCCTGGACTAGCAATTATGTTTTCAATACTTGCTTTTAATATGCTTGGTGACGGCATCAGAGATGCGCTTGATCCAAAGATGAGAGAGAGGTAAGCTTATGAATAATGAAAGAGTACTCTTAAGTATTAAGCACTTACAAAAGTATTTTCCAATAAAAAAGAAACACCCATTTCAAGTTAGACAAGACTATGTAAAGGCAAACAAAAATGTATCGATTGACATTTACGAAGGCGAAACACTTGGGATTGTTGGTGAATCCGGGTGTGGTAAATCTACGTTAGGTCGAACAATTATCCAGCTTCAAAAACAAACTGGGGGTTCAAGTCTTTACTACGGAGAAACCATAGACAACTTCATGCCTAAGTATGTCAAAAAAGTTTATAAGAGTCTTCAAAGAGTCTCGAAAAGCTACGACAAAGACTTTAAGGCATTAAATGAACTCAAGCAAAATCGAATCGATGAAGTGTCGTTGGAACAATACCGATTGTCCAAGATTGAGTTTGAAAACAAATACTACAATACTTTTCGATTAATTGGTGGGTTAGCGGCTCATAATGATTTAGGCGAGATTAGTCGCTTGTTGTTAAAAGAGTATAAGGCATTAAAAGAACTTTCAAGATTTAGACAACAGTACGAGTTTGAAAAAACTAAGTTGAAAATGAGGCAATTAGATGATAGTAATCGTCTACAAAAATTAGAACAACTTATGAAACAAGCCGAGATTAATGTGAGTACAATCAAACAAGCGGTTGAAGAAATCAAAGAAACACTAAAAAGCGACAAGAAGTTTATCAAATACGAGTCGTTTAAAGATCAAGGGATTGATTTGAGTGCACTCAGTAAAAAAGAAATAAGGTATTTAAAGAAAGACTTACAAATCATTTTTCAAGACCCTTATTCGTCTTTGGATCCAAGAAGTAAAGTTAAAGACATTATTGGAGAAGGCTTGTTAATTCATAAGTTCTTCAAGCGTAAAAATAGTGAGGCTTACAATAACTACGTGACAGACATCATGAAGAAGTGCGGGTTAGACGAAGCTTATAAGAACCGTTTTCCACACCAGTTTTCTGGTGGTCAAAGACAACGAATCGGGATTGCAAGAGCTTTAGCGTTAAAACCGAAATTTGTGGTTTGTGACGAGGCTGTATCAGCACTTGATGTTTCCATACAATCTCAGATCATTAATCTCTTAGAGGATTTAAAACGTACGGATAATTTAACCTATTTATTCATTACACATGACTTAGGTGTGGTTAGGTTTATCTCTGATCGTATCGGTGTGATGTATTTTGGTTCACTAGTAGAACTAGCACCAGCAGAAGAAATATTTAAAAACCCCAAACACCCTTATACCAAACAACTGCTAAATGCGATACCCTCTTATGAAGATGAGACATTTAAACAAACAATCCATGAAATAACCTATGAAACAAGTGAGTATGAGTTTCATTATCATAAGACAGGAGAAGCAGACCCCAATTGGTATGAAGTGTCAAAAGGCCATTTTGTTTCATGTAAGTTAAAACAAGAGAAAGATGAAGGTGGTCTCTTATGAGTTTACTAAAAGTAGAAAACCTACACACGTATTTCGATACTAGAAATGGGCTTGTTAAAGCGGTTAACGGTATTTCATTTACACTAGATGAAGGCAAAACACTAGGAATTGTCGGGGAATCCGGTAGTGGTAAAAGTCAAACAGCCATGTCAATCATTAAACTGTTTCAATCCAATCAAAAAATACATGAGGGGACAATTACATTTGATAATAAAGTGCTGTCTTCGATGTCAGATAAAGAGTTAGAAAAAATCAGAGGTAATGACATTTCTGTGATATTTCAAGAACCAATATCAAGTTTAAATCCTGTATTAACGGTTGAAAAACAATTGACCGAAGTATTGATTTTACACCAAAATATGAACAAAAAAGAAGCCGTTAACAAAGCGTATGAGATGCTAAAAGTCGTTAAAATCCAAAACCCAGAAAGGGTAATGAAGGCCTATCCTCATCAACTCTCTGGTGGTATGAGCCAGCGCGTGATGATTGCCATGGCTTTATCATGTAATCCGAAACTTTTGATTGCTGATGAACCAACAACCGCACTTGATGTTATCATTCAAGCTGAAATTCTTAAACTAATGAATGAACTAAAAGGCAAATATAAGACCTCAATCTTATTTATCACACATGACTTAGGTGTGGTATCAAAGATGGTTGATGATGTAATAGTCATGTATGGCGGTAAAATTGTCGAAAAAGCACCAGTGGATCGTATCTTTAAAAATGCGTTTCACCCTTACACAAAAAAACTCTTAGCGGCGTTTTTAAAAACGGATATTGAACGAAACAACTCGCACAAAACAGTCGATTTTTATGAAAAGGAAAATGATACTTTCGATTTTTATTCATATAAGAATCTTGGTTTAGCGGATGAATCCTTTGTTGAGGTAGAAAAAGACCACTTTGTAAGTTGTCGTTTAAAATCAAACTAAAAATAAAGGAAACTTCAATTTCGAAGTTTCTTTTTTCTAATAATATAACTTTTTATTTACAGCAAGTATAAAAACAGGTAAAATACATCTATAGAAATCAAATTCAGGAGGCATAAAAAATGAGGAAAATGGTATCAATTTTACTAATTTTATCGTTAGGACTAATCAGTGCATGCTACGATAAAACACCAGATGACAATAAAGACCCAGATGATGATCCGATTACAACTACCTATCAGTTGAATTTTCATCAAGATGATCAGTCAATCGTTACATTTGATCTAAAAAACGACGTTAAGATTACAATCCCTGAGGCAAAAACTAAAGAAGGGTATACCTTTGTTGGTTGGTATATATCAAATCGTTATCAACAACCATTTAATAAAGACAGTGAAACTTTATTAACCACTAAGGCAAATATTGATGTATATCCAAGATACATTCAAGATTATGTACTAAAGCCAGTATCAGAGAAAAAAACCTATGTAATGCCAACCGGTGGTTATGGTCAAGCAACCATCGATGGGGGTTATGAACTTGGGTTAACTGAGGTAACTGCTGGACTGTATTACGAGGTTTATGAATACGCTAAAGCCAATGGTTATAGTTTTGCCAAAGGTAAAGCTGGTTCTTATGTCTTTGGATCAAACGACAAAGTACGTTTATTTGAACCAGTGGTCGATGTGAATTTAATTGACGCCATCCTTTTTTCAAATGCCTACTCAGAAATGATGGGGTTAATACCAGTTTATTATGACGCAGAAGGCAATGTTCTAAAAAAAGTTGATGACAGTTTACAGGCACTTAATGGATTAGTCATTGATGATCAAGGTGGATTCCGCTTACCAACCTCAAATGAATGGGAGTTTGCGGCTAGAAGAGTCCCTGCGGAACAGACCTACACCATCAATGTGGCCGGTAACTACTACATCCCATCTGACTTTTTAAGTGGGGCAAGCATGAGTTCGTTTGATTTTAGTGAGCACCATTTGATTGCTTGGGTTTATGGCGGTGCTTACCCAGATCAACCAAAGACAATGAATGTAGGTTTGAAACAAGCAAACCACTTGGGTTTCTTTGATATGAGTGGCAACGTTCGAGAGTGGACAATCACAACAACCAGTTATTCTGATTCGTTTACGACGGTAACTAGAGGCGGTTCTTACACAACGCTACGAAAAGACGCTGTGACAGGCATTAGTTTTTCACTTGATTCAATCACTCGCATGGAAGACCTTGGGTTTCGTTTAGCAAGAACAAATTAAAAAATATAGGGATTAATGCCTCAATCAAACGGCCGTTCAAGGTATTGGTCTTGTGATTGAGGTTTTATATATTGATCGGTGTTTCAAAGACTTCTTGTAACTTACCCAGTTAGAAAACAAATAAACTAATCAGGATAAGCTATTTTATGAAAAGAAGATGATAAATATTATTTGTTAGTGCTATAATGGAATTACGTAGAGGAATTGGGTGATTAAATGAAAAAGAAATTAAAATGGTTTCGCTTGTCTTATGTTTTAGGTATCATTCTTTTTTCACTTGGCTATTACTTTTTAGAACACGTGCACCTAGAGGATAATCTATTAGGCGAGTTATCTGCCTATTTTATTGAAGAACGTTCGAAAGCATTCATTAACTATGGCTATATCAGTTTTATTGTTGGGCTATTATTGAGTTTTGACTTAATTGATTTGATTTTAGGTATAATTCGAACGAAACGGATCAGTAAACCCGTTAAACTACTCTTTTTAGTATCGGTTGGTTTTTATCTGTTAAGTTTCTCGTTTAAGCCTTATGCGTTCATGATTTATCTTTATGTGCTTTTAATGGTTACCTACACACTATATGCCTTAATCACAAAGACCGTTAACTTGATTTATGTGATATTTTTAGTTGTGATGCTTAGCATGCGCCACAATTACGATCATATGTTTTTCGATCATCAGCACTATTTAAATACGAGTTTGGTGATACTAGCTGTTATTATCGGTCTGATTTATTTAATGGCTCGAATGCTAGTTAAGCATCGGGAAAAACAAACGTTTACTGACGAGTTAGGGACGTTTGTTCAAGGGGTATTCTTATTAGGGTTTTATTTCTTAATTGAGACCATGATCAAAATTAACTACAGTTCACTTGTGGGTGTGATTCATGTGTTTTACGAACCGCTTTGGGTCTATCAACTGTTGTTTTTTATTGGGGTATTTGCCCTAAGTGTGATTACCTACTCGTTTGGCTTGTTTGATACAAAAAAAACAGAGTTACTATTCGATAAAAAGCGGTTTGTCGCTGAACTTAAACGATTTTTAGCATTCATCAAGGGGTTTAAGTTTGAAGCGGTATTTTTAATCGTTACCGCGCTAATCGGCATACTTATGATGTATACGTTTGTCTCAATCACGTTAACTCAACAAGAAAAACTCGATGACATCAAAGGGTTAGAAGAGAACATCGTTATTCTAGATCGGAACGCGTTTTTTGAGCATCAAAGCACGCTTAGTCTTAGTGACTCGTATGAAGTCTCTTATATAGACCAAAACGTCGATAGCATCGGAAATGGCATCAATCTAAATGTCGTATCTGATAACTACTTTGACTCAGGTGTGATTTATAAAACGGGTTTTCATGACTATTATTATAACGTTCAAGAAACACAGGTTCTTTATGAGTCAAAAAATGTGAATCCAACAAATCCAATCATCATCGATGAAACGGCTGCAATCAAGTTATTCAATCAAAAAAATGCGGTTGGTAAAACCGTTGAACTATGGATCGAAGGCAAAATCGTCTTATTTAATGTCTATAAAGTCATCAGAGAAACAAACGAACGACTTCATGTGATTGAATACCTCAAGACTAGAGGTCATAACAACATTGAAGCTCAGATTGATTTTAGTCAAGCCTACATTTTTATTAGCGACTACGAAAATCTGATTGGGTCAAAAAGTGACATCAGTTTAATGAAGCTAACGTTTGAAAAAACAGTGTCAAAAGCTGATTTGGATCAAATTATTGAGATCGTAGGCATAGATAAAGCCACGAGTGTCCATAGTTACCGTCAGTACTTAGAAGGCATTAAACAAGACTATCAAACGTCTGTTTTAAATAACTTAGTGATCTTGTTGATGGTGGTATTTTTATATATGATTTACTTGTATCTATATACCAACAAGCGGTTTAAACAAGTAAAAGGTCAAAACTACATTGAGTCACTTAGAAACTACATTAATCAAAACCGAAGTAGGGTATTATTTTCCTTTCTAGTTTCAAACGGACTTCTAGCGATTTATTTTTATGTGAGGTTTGGCTTTTTCTTCTTAATCAATGCCTATATTTATTTGTTTATTTTAACATTGATGACGGTTATTTATGTGTTGTTATTTGGTCTATCTAGTTTTTTAGTTTACAAGAAGAATATTGAACATTAATCGTTTAAAGTAGCCACTAATCATGGCTATTTTTTTTTATCGTATAATCATTTAGAAAACAATCTGTTTTCATTCGTGGTAAAATAAAGAATTAGAAGTCATGAGGTGATCAGATGCAGGACATAGATAATTTAGCATATGAAAAATTAATCACAGAAGCGATGGGTGCTGCAACTTGGATTTGGAACATCAAAACCAATGAGTTAACCATTAACGATCGCTGGTTAGAGATGATTGGGTATGATCGAAAGACATTAGAACCTATTACCGCGGATACGTGGTTTGATTTTGTCTACGAAAAAGACCAAGATAAAGCCAAAATGGCCGTTGATGATTTACTTTCAGGTAAGACGCCTTTTTACAAAGTAGAAGTACGAATTAAACATAAAAATGGCCAGTTGATTTGGGTTCTAGATATGGGAAAAGTCATCAAAAAAGATGACTTAGGCAAACCTCTAATTGTGATTGGGGCACACATTGACATTAATGACTCAAAAATTGAACATCAAGTCAAAGAAGAAAATGAAAAGAATTTAAATGAGATTATTAACAACACAAAAGATGTCATTTACAGGCTATCATTAAATGGTAACTTTACCTATTTATCGAAAGCTTTTGAACAACGACTTGGCTTTTCTGTAAATGAAGGCATGGGTACCGCCTTTAAAGCCTATGTCCACCCAAGTGACTTACCAAAGATTAACACATTTTTTGAAATTATTAAGGATTCCAACAAGCATCATGAAATTAGCTCATTTCGGTTAATCACAAACAAAGGGCAGTGGCGGTATTTTGAGACCTCAGCAACAACCATTTATGAGGATGATCAACCCGTTGGCTACGCTGGTATCTTAAGGGATGTTTCAAAGTTAGTGGATACTTACCATGAACTATTGGAGTCAAGGAAAGAAAATGAAACGTTTTTTGACGTGAGTCTAGATTTACTTGCGATTGCGAATAAGGAAGGCTACTTTATCAAATTAAATGACACCTGGGAAAAAACACTAGGGTTTTCAAAAGAAGAATTGATGAGCAAATCCTATTTTGAATTTGTCCATCCTGAGGATCTAGAACGCACAAAAAAGACGAACCGTGAGGTCATACTTGATAACGAACGCATTTCAAATTTCATTAATCGCTACGTTTGTAAGAATGGGTCCTATAAGTATTTAGAGTGGCGTACGTACGCCTATGATGGAAAGATATATGCCTCAGCAAGAGACGTAACCCATCATTATAACCACTTAAAACAGGTGGAGTACTTGAGTTATCACGACCAGCTCACCGGTTTTTATAATCGTCATTATTTTGAAAAAATCACACCGGAGTTAGTCATCGATTCAAGTTACCCACTTGGGGTGCTATCTTGTGATCTAAACTACCTAAAAGAAGTCAATGACGTCTTTGGTCATGTAAGGGGTGACCTTTTGATTAAGGAAGCCTCAAGTCTCATTCGCGAGTTCTTTAGTGAAGGTATTTGTTTTAGAACCGGTGGCGATGAGTTTGTGATCATCATGAAAAATACAAGCAAAGACATCATCGAATCAAAGGTTAATCAATTTAAAACCAAACAAATCACCAATCGAAAACAGGGCTCATTATTGGCGCTTGCCATCGGGTATTACATTGAAGAAAAACCAACATCGGATATTTACACAGTAATTAAAGAAAGTGATTTAAGAATGTATGAAGATAAAAAGCGAGTTTATCTAGAAGTTGGAGGGTTTAAACATGAGTAAACTAACGAACCGTCGTTTAATCTTTCTTGGCATTTCGCTTCTTTATTCAAGTAGCTATCTACTGATGTATTTTAATCCTTTTATTCACGACAACACCCCAGCATTTTTACTCACTGGTGTTTTATTGTTAATGATATTTCTATTGTTTAGAGATTTCTTAGATAAAGGACTAAGGGTAAAGGTAATCACAGGGTTAGTTTCACTAATTGTTTTACTTCAATTAATCAGTGAGTTAACCACGCTTCGTATGGTTCAAATCAAATGATATAATGCACCTCATCGTTCATTTTGTTTTTGGGGTCAATTACGTTTTATTGGGCTACTTAGTCTACTTTGAGAATGAAAACTATCAGAAAAATCAAAATCTTAGAAAAGCGGCATTTGACTATAATCAGTCGATTTTAATACGGATTAACTATAAAAGCGTCTGGTAGAAATGGAATTTTCAGAGTATTTGATAGAGGCGTATTGTTTGTTAAAACAAACGATTTCGATTGATTTAGATGAGTTTAGAAATTGGATAGTTGAAGAAGAGCACTTGAGATTTGATGAAGCAATTAAACAAAAAGCTTTTTTAAATAATGACGTGTTTCATATAAGACTATTTGAGCAAAAAATCGAATTGTCGATGCAAATCAAGGGCTCTTATTTGGTTGATTTCACACACGTCATTTTGGCCTTTGATTATACCGATTTTGAAAGTTTAGAAAAAACGATGTACGAAGAAAATCACCTAGGGATGGAATTGTTAAAAAACCTTAAAGTTGGTGTGATTGAGATTGAATTCATCTATGAAGGCGACAAAATCGTCGATTATAAGCACATCTATATTAATGAGTATTTTGTTGATGTCGTCTCGGTTTCGAAAAAGGAGTTACTTGAAAAAACGGCAAAGGACTTAATTCCTAATGACTACCTAGACCGCATTGAAATCTATTTAGACGCAAGAAAAAACAACAAACCCGCCTCGTTTGAAAGACGAATTACAAGAAACGGTCGTTATTGCATGATTACGGCCTATCCCTCATTTAATGATCACATGGTGGTGATCTATCAAGACGTCACAGAGCTTAAAGCCTTAAACGATCGTTTAGCGTATTTAGCGACACACAATACACTGAATGCGTTTTACAATCAACAGGGACTTGAAGAACACATCTCGAAACTAAAACCAGTGAAAGACGCGGTTTGTTTTTACGCAAGCATTTCAAAAATCAATTCAATTAAAGCCTTTTATGGCATCCAGTTTATTGATAAACTCATTCAAGAAATTGGAAAAGAATTTTTAATCTACAAAAAAGAAGGGTTTATCGTAGCAAACATCAGCTATCATCATTTCATCTTAGTTTTACTCGAACCAAAAGAAGAACTCATTTTTGATGTGATTGATCACGCGAATCGATCGGTCTACAAAAAATATCACATCATCGACACAGAGATTAATGTCAAACAAAACATTGGTTTTTCTAGAATCAGCCAAGAACCAGTCAATTTATTTGAACTAATCACACAAGCCGCGGTCGCTAATAATGAGGCGTCTCAAAGTGAGCATAATGTAATTGTGAAATACGAAGAATCCCACGGGTTTGCGTTAAAGAAGAACATCAACATGGCAAGTAAGCTGTATCAAGCAATCGAGAACAAACAAATTGACGTTTATTATCAGAAAATCGTTGATACTAGAACAAATGAGGTGAGATACATCGAAGCGCTCGCAAGATGGATTGATCCAGAGCTTGGTTTTGTTTCACCTGACGAGTTTTTTGAGTTGGCATCCAAATCTAATTTGATTGATTATCTTGAAGACTACTTAGTACAACTTGCCATCAAGAAATTTAGTCGGTATCTAAAAAAAGACTACCCAAAGGCGATTTTAAATTTAAACTTATCACCTGCGGCACTCTTTAAAACCAATTTTGAATTACTGGTCCTTGAAAAAACCATTTCAAGTGGGCTTAAAACCGATGACGTTTGTATCGAAATATCCGAAAATACGTTTATCCGAAATACCGATTTATGTATTGAAACAATCAATAAGTTCAAACGCTATGGCTTTCTGATCGCAATCGATGATTTTGGGTCTAAGTATTCGTCTTTAGGGATCCTAGATCAAGTCCCCTTTGACATCCTTAAACTGGATGGCGTATTTGCTACAAACATACAGTCACCAACGATTCTTGACATTGTTAGAACATTAAAAGACATCGCACACAAAGGACAAAAAGACATTGTGATTGAAAAAGTAGAGACAATTGAAATCTCAGATAAGTTCAAAGCCTTAGGTATTTACATTCAGCAAGGCTATTTTTATCACAAACCTGAAAAGGTAGGGTAATTTCCTTAAATCAATTGGGAAGTGTATTTGCACTTCCTTTTTTTGTATATAGCCTACACTGTTGAAAAAAAACAGATGGAGAACTTAATCATAATAATCGATACAATGATTAAAAAAAGTTAAAATATTGACTTTTGAGGTCAATGTGTGGGAAAATAAGGGTATTCAAGGAGGTATTGAAAAATGAGAGATTTCATGAACGATTACACCATTTTTATCGCACTTGGTATTTTATTTGTATTACTAGCGGTTTATCTATTGTTTAGAAGAAAGAAACGATTGGATATTGAAACAAAAAATGATTTCAAAGAAGAAAAACCAACCAAGATTGAGTCAGATGATGCCGTTAAGGTTGCTTCAGAAAACATCGATAATCAGACAATTGAAGATAAACCACTAACGACATCAACGAATCTTACGAGTAAAAAAGAAACGATTAAGAAGGCAGAAGAAAGCCCAAAAATAACAGTTGTAGAAACAAAGAAAGTGATGAATGAGGATTCGTCTGAAGAAGATGATCCTAAAAAAGATAAAATCGAGAAGGGGCGTCCTTTAAAATACCACATCTCACAAAACAAAGACGAGACAAGCCCACATTACAAAAAGTGGCGCGTAAGAAAAGAAGGTTCTGATAAAACCATCAAGTACTATAATACTCAAAAAAAAGCGATTGAAGTCGCTGAAGACTTAGCTGAAAAAGCAGGCAGTTCAATCGTGATTCACAAGGTCGATGGAAAGATTAGAAAACAAGACTATTGGAAGAAAAAATAATGGAAGATCAATTAATCGCGATTCTAAAAGATAGTGACTTTGGACTTAAAGATAAACCGTTCTTCAACGAAGAAACAAGACGTTCTGCTAGAGGTCTTGTTTTTCTTCCCAATAACCAAGTTGCACTATTTCATAAAAAAAAGAAGAACGAATATAAATTACCTGGTGGTGGAATTGAAAATAACGAGTCACCAGAGGCGTGTTTTAGAAGAGAGGTATTAGAGGAAACAGGCGTTGTTATTGACTCTTTGGAATACCTGGGGCACTTTATTGAAGAAAAATCTCAAAGTAATTTTAGGCAAATTAGCTATGTATATAAAGGCTATGGATCAATTCAACTCGATTATCTTGATTTGACGAAAAAAGAGAATGACGAAGGCGGTGAGGTGGTTTTTGTCAGTTTAAAAGATGCGTATCGTTTAATCAGTCAATCAAGTAAAAATTCGGTAGCTAGTATCCATGAAAATGCCTATGTGACAAGGTTTATCAATAAGAGAGATGCACTTATTGTTGAATTTATTTTAAAGAGTATGTAATAGAAAAATAGATTAACGAGACATTAATCGTTTAAGAAAGAGGTAACTAGTGGCAAAACGAAAAAAACAATCGGATATGGAAGCACTGATTATGCTTGTTGCAACACTAATGGCAGCAAGCATTGCTTTAATCATCCGCTTGATCATTTTTATCTATGATGTGGTGTCTTTTAAAAAGACGAAATATAAAGAAAAATCAGGTCAAGCGTTTTTAAAAATGTACTTTAACAAAGGGTATTATGGGGAATTCATTCTTTATCGTAAGTTATGTAAACTATTTGAAAACAAGCAAGTAATGACTAATCTCTATTTGGATGGAAAAAATACGACTGAAACAGAAATTGACGTACTTGTGGTTTCAACGAAAGGGGTTTACGTATTTGAAATGAAGAACTATGGTGGTTATATTTTCGGTTCTGAACAAGACAAACATTGGAAACAAGTCATGAACCGATTTTCTAAGCACAATTTCTATAACCCTCTTAGACAAAACTACGCTCATACGAAGGCGGTTGAAAACTTTCTGCAAATTGATATAGAGCACATCACTCCGATGGTTGTCTTTAGTAATCGTAGTAAATTATCAAAGATTAATGTTAGTAAGAAGCATTTCGTCGCGCACTTAAATCAAGCAATCAAAGTGGTAAAGGAAAAAGAGAAGTATGGTAAAAGCATTGTTACTAAGGAAGACCTAACTCAGATGATTAATAAGCTCACATTAAGACAAAATCAATCCGATGAGGTAAAAAGCCTACACGTACTTGAAGTGGAAAATTTAATCAAAGAAGAGATCAAAGTGACCGAGTAATCGGCACTTTTTTTTAATTGAGCATTTCAATTAACATTTCGAATTCGAAATGATAAACTGAATGTGGTGATAAGATGAAAAAATTAGAATTAGGGATAACCACTTTCTTAGAAGTGATGCAGGACCCAAAAACATTACAAACCATGACCTACGATGAGCGCATTAGAAATGCCATTGAGGAAATTAAACTGGCTGATGAAGTCGGCCTAGATTTTTATGGTATCGGTGAACACCACCGAAAAGATTATGCGGCAAGTGCGCCTCACGTGATTTTGGCGGCTGCCTCAAGTGTTACTAAACGAATTACCTTAGGTAGTGCGGTAACCGTTTTATCAAGTGAGGACCCGGTAAGGGTTTACCAGAACTTTGCCACACTCAATGCCTTATCTAAAGGTAGAGCGGAAGTGATGGTTGGACGGGGGTCTTTTATTGAATCCTTTCCTTTGTTTGGTTATGACTTAAATGATTATGATGAACTGTTTGATGAAAAGTTAAATTTACTGGTTCAAATCAGAGATCATGAAATCTCAAGTTACGATGGAAACTACCGAAGCACTTATCGAAATCTTGGGGTTTATCCAAGAACAAAGGACTTAAGGATCAGTGTTGCGGTTGGTGGAACAATGCAGTCAGCAATTCGTGCAGGTAAACTAGGATTACCGCTTTTTGTGGCGATTATAGGTGGAGCACCACGAATGTTTAAGCCGCTCATTGATCTTTACAAAAAAACGTATCTTGAAGCTGGGCATGACGAAAGTAAAATGCACGTGTCTGTTCATTCGCATGGTTATGTTGCCGATACTTATGAAGAAGCGTTTGAGACGTATTACCCTTCCATGGAACAAGCGATGAATCAAATCGGAAGTGAACGCGGTTGGGGAAAATACAACAAGCGCAGTTATGAGTTTGCTAATGGATTTGATGGCGCACTCTACGTTGGAGATCCCGTTTATGTGGCAAAAAAAATACGTCATTTAAAAGAGACGCTTGGAATTGACCGGTTTACACTACACGTACCAGTTGGTTTCTTAGAACATGAAAAAGTATTAAAATCCATTGAGCTCTTTGGAACGAAAGTAAGAACATTGCTTGAAGAGAACGTATAAATAAAAAAAACATTGGGTATATGTCATCCAATGTTTTTTTCTTAGTTTAGATTGATTTTTCGTTTGCCACGGTCTATTTTGCAAGATAAATTTCTGAAATGTTAATTGATTACTCTACGATTGTGTAACGATTTCTTCCTTTATTTTTTGATTCGTATAACGCCTTATCCGAACGAACAATTAAGTCATCAATGGATTGGTCGGTTTCTTTAATTAAAGTAATACCAATCGAAATTGTGATTTTTGTTTTTTTATCTTCGGATTTAAAGACGTATTTGTTAATCGTTTTGATGAGTGCTTCAACGTCTGTTTGAAGTGCTTGTTTGGATACTCTTCTTAACAAGAAGACAAATTCATCTCCACCCCAACGGTAAATGCGGTTATCTAAGGACTTAACTTCTTTAATGATTTTTGTGACGTCTTGTAAGATGACGTCGCCCATTTTATGGCCAAAACGGTCATTGATTTGTTTGAAGTGATCAATATCGAACAAAATAAACGCACAGACGCCATCTTTTTTGGCGTTGTTTTTCAAGTAGAGATCGAAATGACTAACGGCAACCCTTCTTAAATACGCACCAGTCAACTGGTCGGTATTTGAGATTTTGATGATCGTCTCTTTTTCTTCTTGATTCCTCTTTTGATTGGCTTTTGAAATGTAGATGTAGTTCGTTATGGTAGCAAGGACAAAAATAATGACAAATCCAATAGAGACTTCGAACGAATAGTTAAGCATTGCTTGACGATTCTTGTTGCTGTATTCGGTAATGTCTTCGATGTATATACCCATCGCAACCACAAAGTCGTATGGTTCATAGAGTTTGGCGTATGTGATTTTTTCTGCTAAAACCTCACTGTCTGGCAGTTTGAAATGGTAAGTAAAATAGACGTCGCCGTCTTCTTTTATACCGTCTAGTTCGATTTGATAGGGTTTTTTACCATAGACCTCAGTATTGGTGGATAGAAGTGTGCCTGTAGGTGGGTTTGAATTTGGATGGATGAAGCGAATCGCGTAGTCATCGCCACCGTCGTAATCTAGGATTTGATTGATCCACATGTACGTGTCTTTATCATAAGACTGGCTTAAAATATCTTCTTTAATACGGACAAATACACGTTCATCGACGTAGTCTTTATTGACTCCTAAAAATAATAGATAGTCTTGATGAGTATATAGGTTCGTTTGATAAAACCTTGGGTCTGCTTCAATCGCATCAAGGGATGTGATTGGAATGCCGAGTTCGTATTTCGTGATCCCATTTTCGACCAAATGAAGGCTAAATGCGTTTGGGATGATCGATTCTAATTGAGAGAGCTGATAAATCAGGTCATCACCTACGATTGCGCCATCTATTTGACGGTTAATAAAACGATCTGCAACACTAAAAAAATAAGTCGTAAATGAATCTTTGTATTTCTCAATACGAATGATTTGGTTATCGACGCCTTCTTTGATTAAAACCTTTTTTTGTTCAAGCATAGCCTCATAGGTTTGTTTCGTATGAAATTGATTGATTCGGTTGATTGAAAACGAATAGAGTCCCACAATCAAGACCATCGTAATAAAAATGGTCAAAAGATTAATTTTATTGATGTGTTTCATAGGGATCACCGACCTTATGTCTAATAGCCTAATTATAGCGTATTGTTGATGATTTGTCATTACGTGAAGCAAGTAAACACCTGGATTGTTTCCAAGTATGAAGTCATTCTAAAAGTTTTGATTCTATTTTGAATGGGTTTAGAAGTATTATCAATCGGTATTGTTAGTTATAAAAGATAAACAAAGGTCATTTCCATTTATAGTTCGAATCAATTTGACAACCATTTTATTGTTTGATAAATTAAACTTAGGTGGTGAGGTCATGAAAAAATTAGTCATGGGTTTATTGATCGTCTTTTTTAGTACACTTTTTTTCGGGTGTAAAAAAGAAGTCGTGTTAAAAGACGTTGATATGAAATTAGTGGTTGAAGAAAAATATAAGCTAGCGATCAAAGACGTGTATTTTACGATACCCATCGACTACGATAACTACGATTTAAGTGACCTGCCTGAACATTCGCTTGATGCCTTTAAGCTAATTCGAAAACACATGATTAGACAACGCTGTGAGGTTCGTCTTTATTTATCGTATGTTTTGACCACCATCGGGGATAAAATCGTTTATCATCTACCTAGGATTGATGATAAAGCCGATCTGTTTGATGGTGTCGTTATGATAAATTATCCATACGCATACAAACAAGAAACGATAGTAGAGATTCTTAAGAGTCTAATCGAAAATGATCACATGATGGATTCTGATTCACTTCGATTGGTTCACGCTTACTCCTATTATGGCGATACGAGTGAACGAACAAACCAAGACGGTTGTTTTCTGGTGAATACAAACCCTTATGGGCATTTAAATAAGACGTTTAAACCAGAGATGTTCGAAAAAGAACAACTGGTGTTTCATTTTAAAGCCAATCTTTATTTGGAAAACGAACAACCGAAGCTTTGGGTTGATGTGGCTTCCTATAAAGACTATCGTGCGTTTATTAAACATGGGCAACTCTACATTACAGAGGCGGCTGACGGATTCGATGAAAGATATATTTATCCAAACGTTCAAACCCTAACCGAATCATTCTAAGTTTTCTAACTTCTATCGATTAAGACAAACTTTATTGAATTAGAAACGCTTAGTTTTTACTACAAAAGATGGCACTTTGATAGAATCGATTGACGTATTAAAGAAAAAATGATTTACATAGATTATTAACAGCTTAACTAAGATCAGAATAAAAGGCAAAAGAATTGACGCTTTGTCTTTTTTTCGTTGTATAATAAAACCAGTGAGGTGATGAGATGACCAAAATCATTGAAGTAGCAAATCTAACGAAATCTTACGGGCAGAATAAAGGTGTTTTCAACTTGTCGTTTGAGATTTTTGAGGGTGAGGTTTATGGTTTTTTAGGCCCGAACGGGGCAGGAAAAACCACAACCATTAGACAATTACTCGGGTTCATATTTCCCCAACAAGGTGAGTTTAGGTTGTTTGGTAAATGCTTGAATGAGGCCGAATTAGAGATAAAAAGAGACCTGGGGTATCTACCTGGTGAAATTGTGTTTTTTGAACACATGAGAGGCATTGATTTTTTAAATTATATATTAGAGCTTCGCGGTTTAACGGACCGAACCTATATGATGGAATTGATTAATTATTTTGGACTTGATGCGTCCGGTTATATCAAAAAAATGTCTAAAGGCATGAAACAAAAACTTGGGCTTGTTTGTTGCTTTATGCATCAACCAAAGCTGTTGATTCTAGATGAACCAACCTCAGGGTTAGACCCACTCATGCAAAAAAAGTTCATTGATTTAATTAAACAAAAGAAAAGAGAAGGGGCTACCATCTTTATGAGTAGTCACAGCTTTGAAGAAATCGAAAAGACGTGTGATCGGGTTTTAATTATCAAAGAAGGCAGAAAGCTTTCAATTGAGTCGATTGACGAATTAAAGAATAAAGTGAGTAAAACGTATTTGGTATCCTTTAAGGATCTAGAAGAGAAAAGGCGTTTTCTTCTGAATGACAAAGACGCCATTACTGCGGATAATCTAGATGTGATGATTAGAATCACAACGGAGTTAAATAAAGTCTTATTAAAACTATCCACCTACGATGTGACAAAAATTGAACTGCAAAAAGAATCACTTGAGCGATTGTTTATTGAACTTTATGAAACGAATGCGTTAGAAAGCGAGGCGGTGACTCATGAATAATGCGTTATTTAAACAAACCATTAAAGACAATTATAAGTTATTTTTAATCGTCTTTGGTGTAATGAGTCTTTATGCCGTAATCATCGTTTCAATGTATGATGCACAAGACATGGCAAGTTGGGACGAGTTATTAAAGATGTTTCCAGAATCATTGATTAACGCGATGGGATTTCAAGTGCTTGATCAAAGTTTTGTAGGCTACATCGCGGGCTATTACTATGGGTTTTTGATGTTGTTGTTTCCAATGATTTATTTGGGGTCTGCCTCAATGAGAATTCTATCGAAATACGTCGATAACACCTCGATGGCTTTATTGCTTGCCACACCAAATAAAAGAAATAAGATTAGTTTTACGAGTGCTATATTCCTATTAAGTTCAATTAGCTTACTCATAATGATGGTTGCGTTTGTTATCTACCTATGTGCGGTCTTAATGGTTGGCGAGGTAGCAAATCTTTCAAGATTTATCCTGCTTAATCTAAACGTCATTGCTTTATTTTACTTGCTTTCTGGGATTGGCTTTTTCTTTAGTGCAATCTGTAATGAAACCAAAGACGCGATTATGTATGGCACAGGTATTCCGATTATATTCTTTGTGATTGATATGTTGAAAAACACCAATGACAAACTCGATTTCTTAAAGTATTTTTCTGTTTATAGTTTATTTGACACCAGCTTGATTTTTAGTGATTCAAACCTCGTGCATGTGAATATTTTTGTTTTAAATGTGCTTGCGATTGGGTGTTATTACTTTGGAATCAGGTTATTTGAAAAACGTGACTTACCAATATAAATAAAATAATTAGGAAATTGAATTGTCTTGTGGTATACTTACAAAGGCATACTTGAAAATGAAGTGTTTGATGGATGACACTTCATTTTTTAATGCAAAAAACGAAGAAAAGAGAACTTATGAACGAATTTAAAAAATTAGGTATTATCGATGAAATATCAAAAGCAGTAACGAAATTTGGTTATTTAACACCAACCCCAATTCAACTAGAAGCCATTCCAGTGCTTTTAGATGGTAAAGATATGTTAGCAAGTGCGCAAACCGGTACAGGAAAGACCGCTGCGTTTGCCATTCCAATCTTACAAAGACTCTATGAAGATAAGACAGACAAGCGCTTGATCAAAGCACTTGTGTTATCGCCAACCAGAGAGCTCGCGAATCAAATTTTTGAAAACTTCAACGCTTATAGCATTTACTTAGGTATTCGAAGTGTGGTTATTTATGGTGGTGTCAAACAAAGAGAACAAGAACACCAATTAAGAGGTGGCGCTGATGTGCTTGTGGCAACACCAGGCCGATTATTAGACTTAGTCAATCAAAAAATTGTGGACTTAAAAGACGTATCTTACTTTGTCTTAGATGAAGCCGATCAAATGTTAGACATGGGCTTTATAAACGACGTAAAGAAGATTGTTAAAATGATTAAAACCGAAAGACAAACCATGCTCTTTAGTGCAACAATGCCCAAGACCATTGAAAAATTGGCGGCTGAGGTATTAAAAGACCCAGTTAGAGTGATGGTGACACCGGTGACAAAAACACTAGATCAAATTACCCAATCGGTTTATCACGTCGCAAAGAAAAAGAAAACATCATTGTTAGTCGAACTGATTAAAAGTGAAAAAATGGCCTCTGTACTCGTATTTACAAGAACCAAACAAGGGGCTAATCGAGTCACTAAAGAGTTACTTGAAAAAGGCATTAGAACCGAAGCCATTCACGGTAATAAATCACAAAACGCAAGAGAACGTGCGCTTGAAAACTTTAAAAAAGGTAAAACAAACGTGTTAGTAGCAACCGATATAGCAGCAAGAGGGATTGACATAGAAGCCCTTTCTTACGTCTTTAACTACGATTTACCAGAAGTACCAGAAACCTACATCCATCGTATCGGTAGAACCGGTCGCGCAGGTCTAGATGGTATTTCGATTTCATTTTGTGATGTGTTAGAAAGAGACCTATTAAAGGCAATTGAAAAACACATTAAAAACCCAATTGATGTCAAAACCTTAGAAGGCTTTGTCTTAGCTGATGTGGTTACTACTAAAGAACAAAAACTTGAACCGTCTAAAACTGGGCAACCTAAACGTAATCCTTCAAATAAACGATTCAAGGAAAACAAAAAAGCAGAGCCATTAAAAAAAGATGAGCGTAAGCAAGCCACAAAAACGTTCGAATCAAAGAATAACCCTAAAGAAGGGTCATTCAAGAAGACATTTGGAAAAACAGAAGGTGGAAAGTCTGATTTTAGACAAGGAAACACCTCCTCAAGAAAATCATCATCAAGTCAAACAACGTATCATAAAAAGAGCGGCAGATAATAACAAAAAGAGAGATGTAATCCCAATAGGGACCAAGTCTCTCTTTTTTTACTTTAAACAAAAATAACGACAGACTATTTAAATTTTTAATGTAATCTACAATAATTGCAAAGTTTTAAAATAATTATGATATGATAAAATACAGAGGTGATTTACTTGAAACGAATGTTGTTATTGATGTTAGTGATGTTCTTGCTAACGAGCTGTTCAAAAGAAAAAACGGAATCAATATTAACCCCTCCAAAAGAGGTTGTTTTTAGTGAATCAACGTCTTTACTTTCATGGGGTGAGGTTAGTGGTGCTGATGCTTATGTCGTAAGCATCAACAATAAACTGATTGAAACGAAAGATACGTTTTTGGATTTAAGTGATTATCTAACAGGCAATTATGTCGTGATGGTAAAAACTGTTAAGGGTGATGCGTCGTCTTATTTTTCTGAGTATTATAAGTTTAGCATTATCAAAGACATTGAATTAGAACTGATCTATGATGAATCATTTATTCGTCTTCAAACAGAAGTGACGGACTTAACATTTCATGTGACAGTTAAACATAGGAACATTGAAGTTAAATCCTATGAGATTGAAGAACGACAATTGACTTATGAGCCCTTAGATGGTCTTGTTTTATATCATATAAAAGCGACTTTTAAAGGCGTTGTTGTCTATGATCATGAGTTTTATATTAACGTGGATGGTTACACAAAACCAAAAGATGAAACGTCATTAAGTCTTCAAACCTCTTTTTTTGGCGTTCTCTATTTTAACGGTAATGAAGTAGATGAAGCTTCTTATGAAATCATTGATAACCGTCTTAGTGTCACAAGTGACTATTTAAATCAGTTTAATGATGGTATCTATCCGCTTGAAATTAGAGGCGAAACGAATTACGTGACATTTATTTTTTTGACGGTTGACCCTAATCCAAGAATCACCTCAAGTAGTGATGTCATGTATACCGGTTCAGATCTAATTTTTACCTTTGATTTGTATGGGGGCTCATTTATTGGGTTATCAAGTAATCCTAATATTAAAAAAGAAGAGTATGTGATAAGTGAGGATCAGGTGTTAATCAAAAAAGAATACATCGAGCGATTGATAGTTCTTGATCCAACCAAAAAGAGCGTTATACTAACCTATGTTTTTGATCATAAAAACGGCACTCAAATTGGATTTATCACCATCCGCTTAACCTAGGTTAGGCGGTTTTTATCTAAGTTAGAAAAAGGAGCACCAAATGAAATTAGTTTTATATGAAACAAAGTACGAACAGGACTTTTTGTCAATAAAGGTTCAAAAGGAATCAGAAAAATTCATTGAGAGTCAGAAAGACACATTAAAGGCGTACCATGAAATGGCGTATGATATCGCATGGAAAATCTATCTGTTTCAATTAGAAAACGAATTTGTTGGCTATTTAATGGTAGGGTTAAATTCAATGGGGGATTTATTTTTAGATCGCTTTTTAATGGATTATAGATATGAGAAAAAAGGCTATGGACGGCTATTTTTCAAATTGTTTAAAGATACAATTAGTAGCGATTATCCAGGTGTGGCAGATTTGTTTTTAAGTGTCAATGTGAAAAACGAAAGAGCCATTCGTTTTTATGAACAACAAGGTTTTGTAAAAACAAACTACCTAGATGGCAATGATCCAATTTATCAATTTAAGATAAAAAAATGTGTATAAAGTATAAATATTAGTTATTGTGGTATATAATGAAAATAGAAACGAGGAAAAAGCGTATGAAAAGACATATAAGATTGATGCCTATTTTAATCATGTTAAGCTATGTAATGTTTTTTTCATTGCTGATAGTTTTTGATCGTTCCTCGAATGAATTACTAAGTATTCAAAGGGTGAACAGATACGAAGGTCAAATGGTCATTGACGGCGTTACATATGATAATTATCCAGATAAAATTGATACGAAGTTGCCTGTTCAAATCGACTTAGACATGAATGAATTTAAGGGAGAAGATTTTCTACTGCTTAGAACCTCGCTACAAGATGTGTTTATCTACATCGATGACGTTTTAGTTTATAGTAAATCGTTTAACAATGAAAATCACCCTTATGCGTCGTTATGGCACATCATAGAGATTGAAGAGGGGCAAACCTTGAGCATCATACTCTATAGTCCTTATGAGAGTATGAACGGATTAATTAATGACATTCATTATGGTAGCTTATCACAAATCTACGCTTATGTCATAAAAAGTCACGGCATACAGTTCTTAACAGGTGTTTTATTAAACATCATTGGGATTATGATCATTATTATTAGTTTCATGTATTACAAGAATGAACGGTCTAACTACGTTTATTTTGGACTTTTCTTACAACTTATTTCTTATTGGATTGTCAGTGAATCAAAGTTATTACAATTTTTTATAGGTAGTCCTGATGTGCTTGGAAGCTTGTCTTACATCACACTAGGTATCATATCAATTCCAATGCTTTATTTCTTTAAACACTCCTCGTTAAAAAAATATGATCTTGTGCTTAATGTGATGATTAGTGTGAGTTTATTTGTCACAGTGATGATGCTTGTGCTACAGTTTAGTGGCCTTGCTGGTTATTTTGAATCGGTCATTTTCGCTCATATCACGATGATATTAGAATTTATTGTGGTGGTTGGCTTACTCTTGTATGAGTGGTTAAAAAAACAAAGTAGCGAAGCGAAGAAATCGGTTCGTGTGCTTGGGGTGTTTTTAATTTTTGTGTTAGCGGAATTTATCTACTTTTTAATAGGTAGATTCAATTACACCTCGTGGTTTGTTATCGCAGGCATTTTATTTGTTTCGATTTTCATGTTATATGACTATCTAATATATATTAATGTCTATACGAAGAAAGTATATGAATCAAGTGCGCTAGAAAAACTAGCCTATACAGATTATCTAACTGGGGCGAATAACCGTTTGTCCTTTGAAAAACGATTAGAAGAAAGTCTTCAACACATTGAAAATAATGTTTGTCTCTTTTATTTTGACTTAGACCATTTAAAAGAGATTAATGACACTTACGGACACAACACAGGAGATGAGGCAATTATCAATGCCTTTATGACCATTTCTGATGTGTTTGGTAAAGAACACTGTTTTCGTATTGGCGGCGATGAGTTTAGTTGTGTGAGTAATAACTTAACAGATCAGATGATTAATGAACTAGTTGATCAGTTCAATTTAAATATAAGAGAGTTAAACCTCAGAAGCCATTATCAAATGGATGTGAGTGTTGGCTATGCAAAGACGACAAAGGAAGTAAAGAGTCAAGAACTCATGAAGCTTGCGGATGACCGTATGTATGAAAACAAACGACAAAAAAGACGATAAA
>Ga0265295_1002820_pt1 | contig 26469 bp, 25 predicted proteins | sample Munlansysbiofilm_FD_192503 | JGI IMG/M metagenome (GOLD analysis project Ga0265295, IMG submission 192503) | Leachate microbial communities from a municipal landfill in Southern Ontario, Canada - Methane capture system biofilm | ecosystem: Engineered > Solid waste > Landfill > Unclassified ... | reverse complement strand
TATAGACAAGTTATAATTTTACTTATACTTGTTTCTTCATAATATTTTTTTAACATTTCTCATATTCAGTTTATAAAGATTACATCTTCTTAAACCGTCTAATCATAATTTTAAAGATCTTAATTTTTTTAAAAAATTATAAAAAATGGCTCCGGCACCTGGGATCGAACCAGGGACCAAATGATTAACAGTCATCTACTCTACCGCTGAGCTATGCCGGAAATTAAACATTAAACAAAAGAAGTGGCTCCGGCACCTGGGATCGAACCAGGGACCAAATGATTAACAGTCATCTACTCTACCGCTGAGCTATGCCGGAATCTTTCTTTATCCGTTAATGGGGTGGAATTATAGTAAAAATAAAAAGATATGTCAAGAGTTTTTTCAACAAATTTAAAAATTTGTGAAAAAACATATAATACATACTGTTTATCTACTTTTTACTAACTCTTTGACACTCTTTTATAAAGTGAATTGCATTTTCAACTGGAACATCTGGAAGTATTCCATGACCTAAGTTAAATATATGCCCCTCACCTTTCATAACATTTTGAATTGCTTCAACACATTTTGTAGTCTCTTCTTTAGAGTACAATCTACATGGTTCCATATTTCCTTGAAGTACATATTTACTTCCAAGTTTCTCTTTAGCAAGAGCCATTGGTGTTCCCCAATCTACTCCAAATACATCAAAGTTTCCATAAACAAGTCCTCTTTCAATAAATGCAGCAACTCCTTTTGGAAACATAATAACTGGAATATGTGGATATCTCTCTTTTATATACTCTGCAATTTCAACCATATATTTCCAAGAGAACTCATCATAACGACCAGGTTCAATTGCAGATGCCCAAGAATCAAAGATTTGAACAACATCTGCCCCTGCTTCTATTTGCTTTTCTAAATAAAATTTAACAACATCTGTTACTTTTCTTAAAATTTTATGTAAAAACTCTGGATTTGAGTACATTATTTTTTTACAAAGATTATAAGTTTTTGTTCCTTGTCCTTCAATCATATAAGTTGCTAAGGTCCAAGGTGCTCCTGTAAATCCAATAAGTGCTTTATCTTCAGGCAGGTGTTGTTTTAAAAGTTTTATAGTTTCATAAACATAAGTTAATTTATTAGCAGCTTCTTCTCCTCCAATTAACTTATCCAAATCAGCTTCAGTTTTAATTGGATCTTTAAAAACAGGTCCTTCTCCTTGTAAAAATTCAAGATGCATTCCCATCTCATTTGGAATTACTAAAATATCACTAAATAAAATTGCAGCATCAACTCCCACAATATCAAGTGGCTGAATAGTAACTTCAGCTGCAAGTTTTGGATTATGGCAAAGATTTAAAAAGTTTCCAGCTTTTGATCTAACTTCCATATACTCTTTTAAATATCTTCCAGCTTGTCTCATCATCCAAACAGGAGTATAAGGAGTTGGTCTTCTAAAACATGCTTCTACAAAAATTTTTGACATAATTTAATTCCTTTTTTATTTTTTTCCAACTTTACCTGTAAAGTAAAGTCCAACAGCAAGAGCTACTATTGCTAATGCAAAATATAATAGTTCAAGTGGTGTTTCATACTTTGTATGTAAAACTCTTTGAAAATAATTTACAACTAAAACCATAATAATAACTTTTGCTATTTTATCTTTTAGCTGATCTAGTGAGCTAATATTTAAAATAGAGTTACAATCTTCAGGTGTACAAGCTGCATCTATTTTTGAAATGAATAGTTCATAAATTCCAAAAGAAAATATTAGTAAAACAACTGCTATCAAATATAGATCAACTGCTCCAATAATACCAGCAACAATATCCTCATGAAAATGCTCTGGATGAGTTCCATTCATAAATGTTGTAAAAATAAATTTTGCTACATTTATTACATCAACGCTTGCAACAATAAATAAAATCACAGAACCCATAAAACCAAAAATTACAGCAAGAATTACTATAAATCTACTTTTCCAAAGGGCATTTTCAATCAATTTTTCTAACATTTTAGATATCACTTTCCATTTCTATCCATTTTAAACCAATTCTAACTGCATTTGTAGCAGCTCCAACTCTTACTTGGTCAGCAACATTAAAGTAGTGAACAATGTTTGATGCATAAACATCTTTTCTAATTCTTCCAACATATGTAAAATCTGTATCTGTAGAGATTATTGGCATTGGGTATTTTTTATTTGGTAAATCATCTATTACTTTTAGATTTTCAAAATTCTCTAATGCATTTCTAACTTCATTTACATCAACATCAACACCATCTTTAAATGTAACTGTTAGTGATTCACTATGAGATCTTAAAACTGGAACTCTCACACATGTTGCTGCAACTTCAAAGTTTTTGTGCATAATTTTTTGAGTCTCATTTACCATTTTCATCTCTTCTTTAGTAAATCCATTCTCCATTGCAACATCAATTTGAGGAATTACATTAAGTGCAATTTGGTGTGCAAATGCTTTTATCTCTGTTTCGTCCAATCTAAATGCAAAGAAATCTTGCATCTGTTTAACTAACTCTTCCATACCAGATTTTCCAGCACCTGAAACTGCTTGATAAGTTGATACATCAACTCTTTTTATACCATATAAATCATCAAGTGGTTTTAAGCTTTGAACCATCTGAATTGTTGAACAATTTGGATTTGCAATAATTCCAGTCTCTCTCCAAAGACCAATATCATCTGGATTAACCTCTGGAACAACAAGTGGAACTTTTGGATCCATTCTAAAGTGACTTGTATTATCAATTACAACAGCACCTGCTTCTACTGCAAATTTTGCAAATTTCTCAGAGATACTTCCACCTGCACAAAAAAACGCAATCTCAACCTCTTGTTCTTCAAAAACAGTTTCAGTTAACTCTAAAACTGTAAATTCTTTGTTTAAAAACTCAATTGTTGAACCAGCACTTCTAGCACTTGCTAGTGGAATTACTTTATTAATTGGAAAATTTAACTCTTCCATAACTCTAAATACTTCTTCTCCAACAGCTCCCGTTGCTCCTACAACTGCAACATTAAACTTTCTCATTTTACTCTTCCTCTTTCTCTTCTAAATCATTTCCAAAAATATTATTTGATTCACTTTGTAGTTGTGTTTGATTATCTATAATATCACCATCTTCATTGTATCTAATTACATTTCCAAACTCATCAAGTTCAATCTCTTCATCCTCTTTTGGACATTTTGCAATAGATACAACTTTATCATCTTTATCCATATTTACAATTATTACACCACTTGTATTTCTTCCAGCTTTTCTAATTGTTTGCATATCAACTCTAATCATTTTTCCAATAGAAGTTAAAAGCATTAAATCTTGAGTATCATCAACTAAAACTTCACCTATAACATTTCCTGTTTTTGGTGATAATTTCATCGCAATAACTCCACTTCCAGCTCTGTTTGTAAGTCTATACTCTTCAACTGTAGTTCGTTTTCCTATTCCTTTTTCAGAAACAGTTAAAATCTCTTGATCTTCACTATCAATAATCTCAGCATCAACAACAATATCACTATCTATTTTAAATTTAATAGCTCTAACTCCTCTTGTACTTCTTCCTTGCTCTCTTGCTTTATCAACTTCAAATCTAATACATTGACCAAGACTTGTAAATACCATTAAATATTTTGTATCAACTGTTGCAATTTTTGCTGTTACTATCTCATCATCATCATCTAAAACGATAGCTCTAACCCCATTGCTTCTAATATTACTAAACTCAGATAAACTAGTTCTTTTTACAATACCATTTTTTGTAAAGAATGTTAAAGATTTAGCTTCATCAAAATCACTTGTTGGAATAATTGCCATAATCTTCTCATCAGCTCTTAAGTTAATTAAGTTTACAACTGCTTTACCTTTTGCAGTTCTGCTTCCTTCTGGAATTCTATAAACTTTTAACCAATAAAGTTGCCCCATATTTGTAACAAACATTAGTGTATCGTGAGTATTGCTTACAAAGAATCTTTCAATAAAGTCATCATCGTGAGTTGTAACTGCAACTTTACCTTTTCCACCTCTTTTTTGTCTTTCGTAAGATTTTATAGGAACTCTTTTTACATAACCATTGTGAGTAATAGTAACTACCATTGGTTCATTTGGAATTAAATCCTCTACATCAATCTCATCATAAGAGTCTTCAATCTCAGTTCGTCTAGGATTTGAGAACTTCTCTTTAATCTCAGTTAGCTCTTCTTTTATAATCTCATTTAATCTATCTTCACTTCTTAAAATAAGCTCTAGTTGCTCGATTAAAATCATTAGCTCTTGATATTCAGCCTCTAATTTATCTCTTTGAAGACCTGTTAATCTTCCAAGTCTCATATCTAAAATTGCTTGAGCTTGAATCGCACTTAGACCAAATCTTGAAGATAGATTATCTTTTGCTTCTGTATCATTTGCACTAGCTCTAATAATTCTTACAACCTCATCAATATTATCAACAGCAATTTTTAGACCTTCTAAAATATGTGCTCTTGCTTTTGCTTTTTCTAAATCAAAAATTGTTCTTCTAATAATTACAGTTTTTCTATGTGATAGGAAAATGTTTAAAATTTCTGTAAGATTAAATACTTTTGGCTCTTTGTTATAAACAGCTAAAAGAATAATTCCAAATGTTGTCTCAAGAGGAGTTGATTTATAAAGATTATTTAATACAATTTCAGCCATTGCATCTTTTTTAAGTTCAATTACAACTCTAATACCTTCTCTATCAGACTCATCTCTAACTTCTGAAATTCCTTCAATTTGCTTATCTTTTGCTAAATCAGCAATTTGCTCAATTAATCTAGCTTTATTTACTTGATATGGTAGCTCATCAATTACAATAACATCTTTTTTTGATTTTGACTCTATATGATGTTTTGCTCTAATTTTTACTCTTCCACGACCTGTTGTATAAGCATCAATTATTCCACGTCTTCCAAATATAGTTCCACCTGTTGGGAAATCTGGACCTTGAATAAACTCCATTAAATCTATTGCTTCAGCAGTTGGATTATCGATTAGATGTAAAATTGCATCTAAAAGTTCACCTAGATTGTGAGGTGGAATTTTTGTTGCCATTCCAACAGCAATACCTTCGCTTCCATTTAATAAAAGTGTTGGAACACGCGTAGGAAGAACTGCTGGTTCTCTCATTGTATCATCATAATTTGGTACAAAATTTACTGTATCTTTATCTAAATCTCGTAAAACCTCTTCAGCAATTCTAGTCATTCTAGCTTCTGTATATCTCATAGCAGCAGCACTGTCACCATCAACAGAACCAAAGTTTCCTTGACCATCAACAAGTGGTGCTCTCATAGAGAAATCTTGAGCCATTCTTACAAGTGCATCATAAACAGAAGTATCTCCGTGTGGATGGTACTTACCAATTACATCTCCAACAATTCTTGCTGATTTTTTATAAGCAACTTTTGATGTAAGATTTAAATCATGCATTGCATAGAGTATTCTTCTATGAACAGGTTTTAAACCATCTTTTGCATCGGGTAATGCCCGACCAATAATAACACTCATAGAGTAGTCTAAATATGAAGTTTTTACACTATCTTCAATATTGATATCTATAATATCTTGATTTTCAAAAAGGTTTTCCATAAACTAAGGCCTTTACACTAAAAAATTGATTTGATTGTATCTAAGTTTCACTTAGCTTTGCTTTATTATCATTAAAAAAGGGAAGATAGACAATCTATCTTCCCTTTTAGCAAAATAAAATAGAGACTATTTCTCAGCCTTATATTTTACGATCATTGCGTAAATTTCATCTTTAAGTTTAAGCTTCTCTTTTTTCTTTGTATCTATTAAAAATTGATCTGCGTGAGCATTTTCAAGGTTAATAATTTCATGATCTAACTCATTGTGTTTTTCAAACACTCTTAAAAAGTGAGCATCTTTTTGTCTTAATTCAGCAATTGCATCTCTATGTTCGTGAAGCATTCTCTATCCTTGTTAAAAATTTTAAAAGGGATTATATAAAAAGAGTTCTTAAAATTAACTTCTATAATCCGCGTTTATCTCTACATATTTATAGCCCAAATCACAACCATAAGCTGTGAATTTTCCACTACCAACTCCTAAGTCGCAAATTATTTTATATTTATCTTTTTTTAAAACATCTGCTGCTTTTGCTTCAATTATAGAATCAAAACAGATTTCACCTTTATTAAATACAACTACATCATTGTATGAAATTACAAGTTTTTCATCATCGCAAGTTACTTGTGAAGCTCCAATTGTTGAAGCTATTCTTCCAAAATTTGGATCTTCTCCAAATAGAGCTGTTTTTACTAGTAGTGAATTTGATAAAGCTTTTGCAGCTATTTCAGCCTCTTTATCATTTGCAGCATTTACAACCTCAAAAGCTGCAACTTTTTTTGCACCCTCACCATCTGCAACCATTAACATAGCCATATCATGCATAACCAATCTTAAAGCTTCACTAAAAGCATCTTTATCATAAGCATTTGACTTACTATTTGCTAAAACCATAACAGTATCATTTGTAGATGTATCACCATCTACAGAGATTGCATTAAATGTTGTGTGAGAGTTTCTTTTTAATGCCTCTTGTATATCTTCATAAGGAGCTGCAGCATCTGTGCAGATAAAACAAAGCATTGTTGCTAAATTTGGATTTATCATTCCAGCACCTTTTGCAACAGCACCTATTTTAAATGATTTTCCACTTTCAAGTTTAACTTCATAAAAACAAGATTTAGGGTATGCATCTGTTGTCATAATTGCTTTGCTTAAATTTTCACCATTTTTAGATTTTAAATTAAATTTTTTTGCACCATTAACCAATTTTTCAATTGGTAATCTATTTCCAATAACACCTGTGCTACTCATAACTGGATTAATCAACTTATCATCACCAAAATTTAATTGAGAGAAAAGAGTATTTATATCTTCAATACCTTTTTTACCTGTTAATGCATTTGCATTTTTTGAATTTATAAGTACAAAGTTTGTTTTAAAACCTTTTTCATAAGCCAAAAAATGTTTTAAAGGTGCTGCTTGAAATTTATTATTAGTAAAAATTGCAGCAACTGTACAAGGCTCTTTTGTATAAATAAAACCTAAATCATTATTACCATTTGGTTTAAGACCAATATGAATTCCATCACAATAAAAACCCTCTATTTGGTCAATAAAACCCTTAATCGGTAAAATAGTAAACATTTTTATAACTCCTTTGGTTGATTAATTAAATTTAATACTCTTTTTGCTCTAGTAATACCTTTTTGTGAACCAACAAGAAGTAGTTTTGAGTTTTTATTTATTACTTTATTTCCTTTTGGAAGTTGTATAAAAGCACCACTCTCTTCAGTTATTCCAATAACAGATATACTTAACTTTTCTCTTAAATCAAGCTCTTTTAGCTCTTTTCCTATACTCCAAGCATCCTCTTTTATGAAAATCTCTTCCATAGTAATTGGGCTATCTTTTTTATATAAAAACTCATCCAAAATATTTTCCATATCAGGACTCATAGCAATCGCACTTACCCTTTTTGCCATTAATGAAGGTGTTGCTACAACTTTATCAGCTCCAAGTTTTTGAAGTCTTATTTTTTCATTTCTAGTCTCTGCATTTGATATTATTAAAAATGGAGTTCGTCCTAACTCTTTTTCATAAAGTCTTACAGATGCTATTAAAGTAATATTGTCAGAGATATTTTTTGATAAAGATATAGCTCCTTTTGCAGAGCTTAAATGAGATTTGAAAAATGCACTCTCTTGATATGGTTCATCTTTTATAAAATATGGATATTTATTCTCTCTGGCTATCTCTTCTATGTTATCACTTGGATCAACAACCACAAAAGGTATATGATTCTCTCTAAACTGTTTAGCAACTTGTGCTGTATATTCATTGTGATAAAAAAGCACAAAATGTTTTCTTAATCTTGCTATTTTATAAAGCATCCTTCTCTCCTTCAATAAAGCTCTTAAATTTCCATTTGTAAAAACATCAATTATAACCCCAATTCCAAAAATAAAGCTAGAAAAACCAGCAATCATTAAAAAAACAGTAAAAAATATAGTCTCATTTTTAAAGTTTGATTCGTTTAATGCTCCAAAACCAGTGTTTGTAATTGTATAAGATGTTTGAAATATTGCATGCATAATTGAATAATCTTCAAAATAAACATAACCCAATACTCCTATCATCATAAGAATTTGGATAATTATTAAGGGTAATCTTAGTGGTTTTAGTTTTGAATAAATTACAGAGTTTAAATCATATTGAGGCCTTGAACTTGAAAGTTCCCAGCCTAATACTTTTTTAATATTAGTAAAAATGCTCATTTAAGCACTTTTGCTATACTATTAAGAGTGTTTTTTAAGAGTTCTTAGCTCTTTTGCAGAAATTTTTAGTTTAACAGTTGAACCATCTTCAGTCATAACTCTAATAGTTCTAATATTTGGTAAAAATCTTCTTTTTGTTCTATTTTTTGCGTGACTTACGTTGTTTCCAACCATAGGTCCTTTTCCTGAAATTGCACATCTTCTTGCCATTTTCTTATTCCTTTTTTTTAGTGAAAAATATTCGCGTATTGTACCTTAAAATTCTTAAGTTAGAGTTAAATTTTTGATAAAATATCATCAAATTTTGCAATATTTTGCTCTAAGCTCATCTGTTTTGCAATTTTTCTATTCTCTTTTTGAATCTTTTTTAACTCATTTAAATCATAAAGAACTCCATCAATTTTAAAAGGAGTGCTTGGATCACTTGGGCTATCCATTGTTGCGTAAATATCTAATATCTCTTTAATATCATTATTAATTGGAGCGAATACTACACATTTGCAAAACATAGCTTTTATCACACTACTTGCAATATTTTTATTATGTGTTGGTAACAAAAAAATATCACTCAATAAAAATATCTCATCTGAGCTCTCTTTGCTCTCTTCAAGCTTTATAATCTTTGATTCTAAGCTTTTATACTTTGGCATAATAAAATCTAGAGCATTTAGCTGTTGCTTATTTCCCAAAATCAAAAGTTTGAAATCTATATAAGATAGATTTGAACAGATATCTAAAAACTCTTTTATTCCTGAATTTTTAAAATTTTTTGCACTAAAAAGAATTAATCTTGTATTTATAGTTAAATCAAATCTCTCTTTATATTTCTCTTTTATATCTTTTGGTTTTTTATACTCTAAATCTATACTTGGATAGATAACATCAATTTTTTCTTTAGATATCTCTGTTTTTTCTACAATTAAATTTAAGTTTGAAAAAGAGTTTGTAATTGTAAATTTTGCATTTTTAATCTTATCAATACTATCTTCATCTAAAATTCCACTATGAAAATAGATATCTGCATATTTTCTTTTGCCAAAAAGTTTGAGTAGTTTTGAACTATTTTTTACAATTTTAATATAATCTCTTTTTTTTATCTCACTTATTAATCTATTTTCTGTTTTATAAAATATAGTTGTGTTTATCATATTTTTTCCTATTTTTTAAAGCCATAATTATAGTTAAAACTGCTTTATGATATTATTTAATCTTAAATTTTGAGGATTTTATAATGAAAAAAAAGATTATCTATCTTGATAGAGATGGTGTTATAAACGAAGATTTTGAATATGTTTATAAGATTAGTGATTTTAAATTTGTTGATGGTGTTTTTGAAGCTTGCAAAAAGTTTTTAGATTTTGGTTATGAGATTATTGTTGTAACAAATCAATCTGGAATTGGTAGAGGATTTTATACAAATGAGGATTTTGAAATTCTAACAAATTATATGGTTGAAGAGTTCAAAAAACAAAAGATTGATATTTTAAAAGTTTATCACTGCCCTCATAAACCTGAAGAGAACTGCTTATGTAGAAAACCAAAAAATGGAATGATTTTAAAATCACTAAATGATTTTGATATAGATTTAAAAAACTCTTGGCTAATTGGTGACAAAAAAAGTGATATAGATTGTGCAAAAAATGGTAAAATAGAAAACAAAATTTTAATAAGTAAAAATGAAAAAAATTGTGAAGATTTTTTAGTAGCTAATAGCTTATTTGATAGTTTAAAATATATAAAGGAATAAAAATGAAATATACAGATATAAACTTTAATAAAAAAACAATTTTAATAACAGGGGGAGCTGGATTTATAGGTTCAAACTTGGCTTTTTACTTTCAAAAAAATTATCCTGAATCAAAAATTGTAGTACTTGATTGTTTTAGAAGTGGTGAGAGATTTTCAAACGGAAACTTAAAAAGTTTTGGTCACTTTAAAAATCTTGTTGGATTCAATGGTGTTGTAATAAGTGGCGATATAAATGATAAAAAACTTTTAAAAAGTTTGGAAAAAAACTATAAATTTGATTATATCTTTCATCAAGCAGCAATATCTGATACAACAGCAATTGAGCAAGATATTATGATACAAACAAATGTAAATGCCTATGAAGATTTATTAAAAATTGCAATAAAACATAAAGCTAATATGATTTATGCAAGTAGTGCTGCAACTTATGGAGATAGTGATAAGTTTGAAGTTGGATTTGAAAAACCAAATAATGTTTATGGATTTAGTAAAGTTATGATGGATAATATCACTTATGAATACCTAAAAGAAGAGCTTCCAATATCAATTGTTGGTCTTAAATATTTTAATGTGTATGGACCAAGAGAGTTTTTCAAAGAGAAAACATCTTCAATGGTAGTTCAATTTGGACACCAAATTCTAAGAGGTCACGCTCCAAAACTTTTTGAAGGAAGTGATAAAATTCTAAGAGATTTTATATATATTGAAGATATTATTCAAGCAAATATAAAAGCTTGTGAACCTGAAAAATCAGGAGTATATAATGTAGGAACAGGAAATGCTAGAAGTTTTGAAGATATTGTAAATATTTTGCAAGAAGAGTTAGGAATTGACAATGGAAAAGAGTATATTATAAATCCTTATGTTGGTTCTTATCAATTTTTTACAGAAGCAAATATTGAAACTACTAAAAAATTTTTAGATTATGAGCCAAGATTTAGCTTAGAAGATGGAATAAAAGCTTATATTCCTGAGATTATTAGACTTTTTAATGAAGAGATTAAATGATAAATATTAATTTTAAACCAAATATTTTAGTAATTGGTGATCTTATGATTGATCACTATTTGTGGGGAAGTTGCGATAGAATTTCACCAGAAGCTCCAGTTCAGGTTGTAAATGTAAAAAAAGAGAACTCAGTTTTAGGTGGAGCTGGAAATGTAATCAATAATCTAGTAAGTCTAGGAAGCAGTGTTGAAGTTATTAGTGTAATTGGTGATGATAGTGTTGCAAATGAACTTAAAACTTTACTTTCAAATATTGGTGTAGCTTTCGATAACTTGGTTGTTGAAAAAGGAAGAAAAACATCTAAAAAAAGCCGTCTTATGGCTTCAAATCAACAAGTTTTAAGATATGATAGCGAAAGTGTAGATGAGATTTCAAAAAATAGTGCAAATAAAATTTTAGAGATTTTAGAGAAAAATATAAAAAATTATAGTGCAATAATTTTATCTGATTATAAAAAGGGTGTTTTAACTACTACTTTAACTCAAGATATTATAAAACTTGCAAACAGAAATAAAATAAAAGTTTTAGCAGATCCAAAAGGTAAAGATTTTAGTAAATATAAAGGTGCTTATACATTAACTCCAAATAAAAAAGAGGCTATGGAAGCTACAAATATTGATATAAAAGATGAGAAATCTTTAGTTGAAGCGCTAAAAAGTTTAAAACAAAATTGCAATTTGGAAGTTTCACTTATAACTTTAAGTGAGCAAGGAATTGCAATATTTGATGATGAGCTATTTACAAGTCCAACAGCAGCTAGAGAAGTATTTGATGTAACAGGAGCTGGAGATACTGTAATTGCTTCAATTACATTTGCTCTTTCTTGTGGAGTTGATATTAAAAAGGCTCTATATTTTGCAAACTTAGCAGCTGGAGTTGTTGTAGGGAAAATTGGAAGTGCAACTGCCTCTTTAGATGAGATTTATGAGTATGAATCTCAACTTAATAAATCAAGTTCATCAAGCCATATAAAAACATTTGATGAGATTGAAAAATTAGCAAAAAAACTTCATTCTCAAGGTAAAAAAATAGTTTTTACAAATGGTTGTTTTGATATTTTACATGTTGGTCATGTAAAATATTTGGAAGAGGCAAAAAGCTATGGAGATGTTTTAATTTTGGGATTAAATGCTGATAGTAGTGTAAGAAAATTAAAAGGTTCAAGCAGACCAATAAACAGTCAAGATGATAGAGCATATATTTTAGCTTCTTTAGAGAGTGTTGATTATGTAGTTATTTTTGAAGAAGAGACACCTTATGAACTAATCAAACTAATCAAACCTCATGTTTTAGTAAAAGGTGGTGATTATGAAGGTAAAGAGGTTGTTGGACAAGATATAGCAGATGAGTTAAAACTTGTTCAATTTGTAGATGGTAAAAGTACAACAAACACAATAAAAAGGATAAATAAAAATGCAAAATGCAATAATTAAAGAGTTTTTAGCTCACCAAGAGACAATTGCTAAGGTAATAGAGACTATGCAAGAGCCACTTTTAGAGGCTTCAAAACTTGCAGTTGAAACTTTAAGAGCGGGAAATAAAGTTTTACTTTGTGGAAATGGTGGAAGTGCAGCAGATGCACAGCATATTGCAGCAGAGCTTACAGGAAGATATAAAACTGAAAGAAGAGGATTACCAGGAATTGCTCTTACAACTGATACTAGTGCATTAACAGCTATTGGAAATGATTATGGATATGATAGAGTTTTTGATAGACAAGTTGAAGCATTGGCACAAAAAGGCGATTTATTAATAGGAATTTCAACTTCTGGAAATAGTAAAAATGTAATAAATGCTTTAAAAGTTGCAAGAGAAATGGGATGCAAAACTTTAGGATTAACTGGACGAGATGGTGGAGCCATGAATGAGCTTTGTGATATAAACTTGGTTGTTCCTTCAAATGATACACCTAGAATTCAAGAGATGCATATTCTTTTTGCTCATACTATTTGTCAAATTATTGACAATGAATTAAGTAATTAACTGTTAGAAGATTCACTCTTCTAACAAACTAATAGCTTCTAAAACCTCATTTGCTTTTATCTGCTTCATACAATCATGATGTTTTAATGGACACTCTCTTTTCATACAAGGAGAGCAAGATAGGTTTTTTGTAACAATTATTCCATCTGGATTTCTCCACTGATTTGTCTCTTTATATTTTGTTGGTCCAAAAATTGATATAGTTTTAATTTTATAAGCAGCAGCTATATGCATAGGACCACTATCATTTGTAATAAATAGACTTAGACCTGCTATTTTTTCTATAAGTTCAGGAATAGTCGTCTTCCCAGCTAAATTTTGATAGTTTCGCACTCCTTGTCTAACCAACTCATATTCAATATCTTTTGCAATATCTGTTTCAGCTGGACCTCCAAAAATTACAATATCATATTTTGAAGCTAAAGTTATTGCAACCTTTGCAAACTCTTCTGGATACCATCTTTTAGCACTTCCATATGTTGCACCTGGATTTATTCCTAATGTTTTTTTAGGATATTTATATGGAATAAAATATAGTTTTAAATCTCCTACTTCATTATCTGTTTTTAAAACTTTGTTTACAAAATCGTTATATCGAATAGCTAAATGAATCTCTTCTTTTGTAAGCCTTTTGTAATTGAACTTCTTTTTTGCTTTTATAAAAAACATCATCAATTTTGATGAGACACTTCTTCTAAAAGATATTGCTAAATCAACTTTTCCAATACTTTTTGCTAATTTGATTAAAGCTTTATATCTATTTTTCTCTTTTTTTGTATTATCAACTATTATTTGTTTAATATTTGAATAGTTACTAAAAGCTTGTGTAGATACATATGAACCTAAAAGTATGATTTTAGCATCTGGATATGTTTTTATTATATTTTGTATAGCTGGTGTTGCCATAATTGCATCCCCAAGCCACGAAGGAATCTCTATAAATATTGTTTTAACCATTTTGTAACCTTATTCTTTTATGTTTAGCCATCTATTTTTATCTAAAAGGTATGATTCAAAACTATCAATAGCTTTTAGCTCTTTTTCTAATTTAGTTTTTAACTCATCTTTACAACTAGAATTTGTAGTATCTTTATAGTTAAACATAATATAGCAATCTTCTGTGATAAGACCTATTTGATCCCCACCAAATGTATAAACAAATCTATTTTTAGAACTCTCATCAAATAAAGAGTTACCCATTGAACTAAAGCTATTTTCAAACCCTAATAGATCAATAATTGTAGGTTTAATATCATTTTGAGAACCTAAAATATCAATCTCTTTTGGTTTAAAAATCTTTGGTGCATAGATTATTAGTGGAATTCTATAACCTTCTATATTAGAAACTATCTTATCGTCAGGTCTTAAATCTTTTGCTATATTTCCCAAAGCATTCCCACTTCCATGATCTGATGTAAATATAAAAATAGTATTATCAAACCAAGGCTCATTTTTAACACCCTCTATAAATCTCTCTATTGCATTATCAACATAGATTAAACTATTTAAATATCCATAATAGTTCTTTAAATCGTGAGGATATCTCTCAAATTTAGCACTTGGAAGATGAAAATCGCTATGATTTGTAGATGTAAACATAAAACTTAAAAAAGGCTCTTGTATAGTGTTTAATTTTTGATGCATAAAGCTAAACATATTATAATCATAAGTTCCTGTATCTGGCTCTCTTCCAATATCTACAACTTCAACATTTTGCATATCTTCAGCTCCATAAAACTGATCAAATCCAGCCAATGATGAAACAGAATCTACTCTATATGATCTTCTATTTGAACTTTGTGCTGCAATTGTAGAGTATCCATTACTTTTTGCAATTTGACCCAAATAACTTAAGCTTGTAAGTTCTAAACCATTTCCTAAATATTGAAATCCAGCTGGTAAAGTTATTCCTGTATAAACTGATGTTATTCCATAAATAGATCTATAACCATTTGCATAGAAATTTGTATATTTAAGTCCTTCATTTGAGAGCTTTTTGAAATATGGTGTTACATTTAACTCTTTATATTTTGTAAACCCATCAATATGTTCAGCACCCCAAGACTCAAGCAAAACAATAACAATATTGTATTGATTTTTATTCTCTTTTGTTTTTAAAGCTCTTTGTGCTGGATAATCATCATTTGTAAAAATAAATTTATCACTTTTTAAAAACTCTTTTGCGATTGATTGTGCTTCTTCAAAATTCATTAAGTTTACTCTCTTGCCACCTTGATAAACACCTAAAGTTCTATAAAATGAGTAAAAACCATTTATAGCTAAAACTCCTGAACTAGTTTTTGAAACAGCATAAGCATCTACAATTCCAAATGATTTTCTCTCAAAACTATTTCTAATTCCTGCAAACAACATAAGAATAATTAAAAAAAAGTAAAAATAGTCTCTTTTTCTTAAAAATTGATTTTTCAAAGGCGATTTAAAAATTTTAACAAATAAAAGAGTAAGTAGAATAAATATAATAAACGATGTAATAGTGTAGTAAATTAGTGAACCAAAAGCCATATCAAATATTATATTCATATCATCTGCTAAGCTCAAAAGTTCATTTGAAACATGTCTTTGACTAAACTCAAAATATATAATATCTGCTATGCATAAAGCTAAAATAGAGATAAATACTAAACTCCATAAAATAGCTAAAAAAACTCTATAATAAATATTAAATGTAAATTTAAAAGGTAAAAGAAGAAGTAAAATAAATATTCCAACAAATGTAAAAAGAGTAATAATATCAACTCTTAAACCAAATATAAAAGATATAAATGTCTCATAAAATGTTAAATCTTCAAAAAAATATTGATATTTAAAATAGAAAAAGATTCTAAGAGAAGATAGTATAAGCAAAGATAAAATGATTGCTGTAAAAGTTTGTGTATATCTATTCTTAAACATTTTGTAACATTTCCTTAAAGGCATAAAATTGTGGATATTTTAAAATTTTTCCATCTCTATTATCAACTAAACCATAACCAGGTGCGATTAGTTGATGCCAAAAAACTTTTTTTATTTTTTTTGAATCGCGTACTATTTTAAAATAATCCAACATATATTTTGTATAATCTTCACAACTTACACACTCTTTTTCACTTGTAGGTGCATATGGAGCTGTGTTTGATATTGGCCAATTAACTTCTGTAATATATATATCATCACTTAAAGTTTTTGGGCTTAATTTTACAAGTGAAAAAAGCATATCTATTTTATTTTTTGTATCAAAAAAACCATACTGAGTATTTTGAGGTTTTCCCCTTCTATCTACATAAAGTAGTGCTGAAGTTATATCATATTTTATATTTTGAAAATTAAACATAGCTCTTGCATTGTAGTAGTATTCAAAATCTATAACAGATGGTCCAAGAAGTTTTATATTTGGATATTTATCCTCTTTTAGTTTTTGTGCAACTTTATAAAATCTTATAAACTCCTCTACACTAAAAAATCCCCATTTCAGTCTATTTATTGTAGTTCCTATTTGAAACTCATTTGAAATATTTTTAAATTTTTTAAATATTAAATCTAAATTTTTCTCCAAAACTTCATGATTTTCAATATGAACTCTATCTTGAATAATATTGATTAATATATTTTTAGGAGTCTTTAAATTAAAACTTTGTGCAAAATTTACATAAGAGTCAATATTTAAAATATCACATAAAGGAACTCTAATAATCAGATTTTTTACACCCAACTCTTCAATTAAATCTTGCTGAGTATTTTTACCATCATCTTTATCTAAATTTACTCCAAGTCCAATAAAATCTTTATTTGAAGTTTCTATTTTTCCTTTAAAGAATTTCATAAAAAGAATTGATAAAGGCAAAATAAAAAGTGAAGTAAGAATAAGTTTTATAAAATCTTTTTTATGCTGTTTTCTCATGGCTTTTTTAAAAGCTCTATCTTTTATAACATGAGGTTGATCTGAAAAATTATCCCAAATAAAATGGTTATTTGACATCTAAAATCTCTTTTAAACAATTTTCTATTTTGATGTAATCATCTTTTGAATAGTTTTTATTTAGCATAAAATTATTTTGATATTTTTCATCACTTATAGTTGCCCATCTTTTACTACTTGCAAATAAACTATCTCCAAAAAATGATAAAGTTTTTGAGTTTGTTGCACCTGCAAGATGCATAGGTCCTGTTGAAGTGCTTACAAAAAGAGTTGAAGATGCAATATATTTTGTAAATTCAAGCAAAGTACCTTTTGAGTTATAAATTGTAGCTTTGAAATCTAGTTTTGACTCAATATACTCTTTTGATTTTTCATCATCAGGTCCAAAAGAGAAAACTACTTCATACTCACTATCTTTAATACTTCTTGCTAAACTCAAATAATCATCTAAGCTCAAATTTCCATCGCTACTTCCACCAAAACCAGCATGAAAAATCACTCTTTTCTCTTTTTTTACATCAAGATTTAAAAGTGGTCTTTTAAAATCTAGTTTTATATCAGGAAAAATAGCTTTTGCCAAATCAAGATTATATTGCCACTCTGTTTTTTCTACTTTACTTCTTCGCTGCATAACTTTAATATTAAAAAATATTTGTGCAATTTTTGTAGCAGGTGCAACTCTTTTTTTGATTCTACTTTTAAATAAAAGAGTTGCTAAAGAGGTATCTATAAAACAAGATATAGAAGCATCAAACTTTTTTGATTTTATACTTTTCAAAGTTTTATTTAAATCATTTTTATCATATAAAATAACATCATCTATAAAATCTAAACTCTTTGCAAAATCAAAATTGATTTTAGATACAAGGGCTGTTAATTTTGTAGATGGGTATTGCTCTTTTATAGCTTTAAAAAGAGGTAAACTAACTAAAAAATCCCCTATTTTATCATGTCTTGTTATAAGTAAATTCATTTTTTCAACTCTTTATTTGCCTCATAAAGTTTTATGTACTTATAAAAATTTGTAACCATATGAGAAAAGGCAATTACAAGTCCTACATAACCATCTCTAAAACCTTGTTTTAAGATATATGTTCTAAAAAATGAATACAATCCATTGAAAAATGCTTTTGTTGGACTTGAAGATTTTTTTCCTGCGTTATTAGAGGCAAAAAGTGTTGAGTATCTGTCTGCTTTAATTATAAATTCTGATATTGAATGATAGCTATAATGATTTATACTTCCTTTTAAAATCTCTTCTTTTAAGCCGTTTGATAAAACATGTTCATGAACTTCATCTTTATCATTAAAAGATGTTATTTTTTTATTGTATAGCCTTTTTACAGTTAATGTCCAGCCACAATATTTAACTTGTATATCTTTATAATATCCATTTGAATTTAATCTATAAACTATATTATCATCTAATTTTTTTGTTTTTAACTCTTCTAATAAATCTTTATTAACAACTTCATCACTATCAATAATCATAACCCAATCATTTTTAGTAAAGCTTGCTGCTTGATTTTTTGTCCAACCAAATCCTTTAAATTCACCTTGAACTAAATTTACATTTGGAAATTTTTTTGCAATTTCCATTGTTTTATCTTTTGAACCATTGTCATATACTACTACATCTTCAAACTCAATGAGGCTATTTAGAGTATTTGTTATTGTATCTTCATTGTTTTTTGTTAAAACTGCTACACTTATATTTTTAATCAACAACTTTGATTCCTTTTAATCTTTTTTTAAAATTCTTAACTGCTTTATGCTTTCTAGAAAAGGAAATGGTTTTTGAAATAAATTCTTCATTGTTTGTTTTATATATTTTTGCATACTCTTTTGCTATAAATTCCAAATCTTCATCTTTTGCCCAAAGTTTTGAAAAATTTTTTGCTCTTTTTTCTAAATCCATATTTAAAAATTTCATTCTATTTATATCTACAATTTTAAATATAAAATTATCATTCTCTTTTTTTATCAAAATATTTCCAGGACTGTAATCTAAATGATAAATTCCATTTTCGTGCAAATCAAAGGTAAACTGTGCAAAAGCTTTAAATATTTCATTTTTATTTGGAAAGTTTATATCTAAAAGTGGCTCTCGAATAGTAAAATCATAATCAAATTTTTCACTAATAAAATAGCTATCATTGATTAAAAAATTCTCATAAAACTCAATATATCCAATAGGTTTTGGCGTAAAATTTTCAATTTTCAAAGCATAATCATAAGATTTCTTAGCTTTTGAGCTTTTAAAAAAAGTGTATACGAATTTATTAATTATGTGGGGAATCTTAAAAGATTTTACTACAAAATCTCTATTTTCATAATTTATAACTTTTATCTCATTTCTTGCTTTATGAATTGTATTGTTGTTTTTTTGGAAAAAGATTTTTATATTTTTTACGAAATTTTTAAGAGTCTTAAACTCTTCATTTACCTCTAATTTAAACTTTGACAAAGGCTTTCCTTTTTTAAAATGGGTAATATTTTAGCTAAAAGCCTTTTAATTTGATATTAACTAAATAAAAGGTACAATTTTGTCTTATTAAATTTACGAAGAGAAATATATGAAAAGAATTTTAGAAGTGTGTCTATCTCCAGATTTAGGTGGACTTGAACTATTTATGAAAAATTCTACAAAATTTTTAAAATGTAGTGCTGTAATAAATAAAAAAGGAAAATTAATTAACTCTTTTATTGAAGAAAAAATTCCTTTTATTGAAATAGGTAGATACAATTTTTTTAAATTAGCAAAAATTTTTGATAAAGAAAATATAGATATAGTTCATATTCACTGGACAAAAGATATTCCTACAGTGGTTTTAGCAAAACTTATTTCTAAAAAAAAGCCAAAAATTGTACAAACTAGAAATATGCATATGACAAGATTTAAAAGTGATTTTTATCATAGATTTTTATATAAAAATATCGATATGATTGTAGGTGTGACTAATATGGTTGAAGAGCAACTAAAAAAGTTTATTCCATCTGATATATCACCTAAAATAACTAAATGTTATATGGGAGCAATAACTCCTAAAAAACTATCAATATTAGAAATTAACGATATCAAAAAAAGTTTAAATTTAAATAATGAATTCATAGTATCTATAGTAGGAAGAGTAGAAGAAGATAAAGGTCAACATATTGTTTTGGAAGCTGTTGAAAAATTAAGAAAAAATGGCTTGAACATAAGAGTGCTAGTAGTTGGTCACTATATGGATAAAAAATATTTTGATAATTTGAAATTAAAATATCCTAGTGCTATATTTACTGGATTTAAACCAAATCCTATGGATTACATGCAAATATCTGATTGTTTTGTTTTAGCTACAAAAAAAGAGACTTTTGGACTAGTTTTAATTGAAGCAATGAAAAGTGGAGTTTGTGTGTTAGCAAGTAAAAGTGGTGGTCCTCTTGAAATTATTGATGATGAAAAAAATGGATTACTGTTTCAACCTATGAATAGTGATGATTTATCTACTAAATTAACTTTAATTTATAATAATCCTGAATTAAAAATAAATCTTGCTTTAAATGGTCAAAATAAAGCAAATAAATATTTTGATAATAAACTACAGTTTGAAGAATTAAAGAAAATTTTAGAGGAAATTTAATGAAAAAGAAAATATTAGTAACTGGTGGAGCTGGTTTTGTAGGTTCAAATCTTTGTGAAAGATTAGCACAAGATAAAAACAATGAAGTGTACTCGCTAGATAACTATTTTACAGGAAGTAAAGAAAACCATGTAAGCAACGTAACTTATATTGAAGGTAGTTCTGCTAATATTGATAGTTTAGTAAAATTCACTCCTGATATAATATACCATTTAGGAGAATATAGTAGAGTTGAACAAAGTTTTGAAGATATAGAAAAAGTTTGGGAATACAATAAAAATGGAATTTTTGCTGTTTTAGAGTTTGTAAGAAAAACTGGTGCAAAAATTGTATATGCTGGAAGTAGCACTAAATTTGGAGATGGTGGTCTTGGAAGAAATCAAAGTCCTTATGCTTGGTCAAAAGCAACAAATACTGAATTAGTTCAAAATTATGGAGCATGGTACAATATATCTTATGCTATTACATACTTTTACAATGTTTATGGAAAAAGAGAGATATCAACTGGGAAATATGCAACATTAATTGCTTTATTTAAAGAAAGAATGAAAAATAAAGAAGATTTAACAATAGTAAGTCCAGGAACACAAAAAAGAAATTTTACGCATATTGATGATATTGTTGATGGTCTTATTCTTGTAGGTGAAAATGGCTATGGCGATGAGTTTGGGATAGGAAGTCCTGAGAGTTTCACTATTTTAGAAATAGCAGAAATGTTTGGTGGAACTATAAAAATGCTTCCCCAAAGACGTGGAAATAGAATGACAGCAGATGTAATGACTACCAAAACAGAGGCTCTTGGCTGGAGTGCAAAAAGAAATATAAAAGATTATATTGAAAATTTAAAAAAAAGTAATTGGAAATAATTTGAAAGCAAGTTTGATAATAGCAGTATATAAAGATGTGGAAGCTTTAAATTTAATTGTAAAAGCATTAAAAACTCAAACTTATAAAAACTTTGAAGTTGTCATAGCAGAAGATGGAAATTCAAAAGAGATGAGAGAGTTTATATCTAGTGTAGATGGCATAGATATTAAACACACAACTCAAGATGATATTGGCATAAGAAAATGCCGTTCTGTCAATAATGGAATATTAGCAAGTAGTGGAGAGTATTTGATATTTATAGATGGTGATTGTATTCCTTATAGCACATTTATTGAAAGCCATATAAAACTAGCAGAAGATGGTTATGTATTAAGTGGAAGAAGAGTAAATCTTGGTCCAAAATATTCAAAAAAACTAAGAGAAAATAAAATTTCTTCAATAAGTTTGGAAAAATCTTTTATATTACAATATCCTTTTATAGCGAAAGATTGTATAGAAGGTCATAGTGAAGAGGGTTTTAGATTCTCTCCAAGTGGTTTTATATATAAACTTTTTTTAAAAAATAGAAAATCTTCAAAATCTTTACTTGGATGCAACTACTCTTGTTTCAGAAAAGATATGTTTAATATCAATGGTTATGATGAAGATTATGGAGAAACAGCAATTGGAGATGATACTGATTTAGAATGGAGATTTAAAAAATTAGGATTAAACCTAAAATCAACAAGATTTGTTGCTAATATCTTTCATCTTTATCATGAAAGAACATTTAGAGTGAATATTGATATTCAAAAATATTTAAATCGGATGAATAAAAGAAAAAAGGAAGAGAAATATATCTCTGAAACTGGATTAAAGCAGCATCTGTTATAAAATAAAACTTTATTTCTTAAAAACCTCTTTTATATAAGCTTCTATATCTATAAACTTGACTCTATCTTCTCTTAATTTTTGTATATGAGAATCTATATTTTGGCTATTTAACTCTATTCCAAAATCTTTGTATGGTGAAATATCCAAAAGTCTATCAAGAACAATATCTCCTAACTCTTTTTTATAATGACTAGATTCAACATAATATTTCATTAATTTTTTTGGATCTTTTGGAAATTCTTCGGATGTTATTTCATGATAAATAGCAAAATCTACTACTTTAAATGTATTTTGATTATATTTTTTTGCTACTTCTTCTACAGATAATACAACTTTCTTTTTCCAATCATACCAATTTTCTATATTTTGATAATAATCTAAAACTTCTAATCTTCTTATATGCAAAGGACTAAAAATAATATCTAGTTTTATATTATTTTCATGGCAAAGTTCCAAAATTTTTCTAAAATCATTTAAACTGTCTATTTTAGTATCCATGTATATATTATTTTTTCCAGTATGTTGATAAGAATATTTTTCATCTTTTATTGTAGTTATCAAATGTCCTTCAGATGGAATAACATTTGAATTTGTATATAATAATCCATTTTTTAAATAACCTATAGTATTTTTTTTATTTTTAATCGTTTTAATACTATTTTTAAACATATCAAAACTAAATAAATATTTGTATCTATTAACTTCAAAATAACTCTCAAAATCTGGCACTTTCTTCATTACATTATTAAACATTATCCAATCTGCTACGATTAAAACTTGTTTCAGATTTCCCTGTTTTATAGCATGTTCTAAAAATAATCTACTTTCGTAAAGTGTTTCTCCACTAACTGCTAAATTATATGAAGGTTTAGCAAAATATTCGTGATCTGGATTAAAAGCTGCTTCGACTCTTGAATTTCCTAAAGAAATTGATACTGGTTTTATATTTTCAACATTAATAGTTTTTACTAATCTTATTATTTGGTCATTTCTTAATTTATTAGGAAAAAAATTTGTTTTATATATACCATATGGATCAACAATATAGTTGAAAATCACTACAAAAACAACTAAAATAAAAGATAATATTATAAATTTCAAAAACCATTTTTTATCATTTTTCATACAACTCCTTTAAAAATTGAAATATAAAAATTCAGATACTTTATTTAAGGATAATATTCCATATACAAAAATAAATGAAGTAAATAATAAAAATAAATTATTTATTTTAAATATTTTCATATATTCCATAGAATTTTTTAAAGAAAGTGTTATTATAAATCCTAAAATTGTAAAAATAAAGATTTCACTATTTTTTGCACCAATATCAATAAATATTTTACCACCATTAACACCTATTTCTTTCAAAAACTCAAATTTAGAAAGTAATTTTTCAGATAACACAACATTATCCAAACTAAACATTGAACTTAAAACCTTAATAGCATCATCCCACTCTTTTGCTCTAAAAAATATCCATGCTATATTTACAAAGTTAAAAGTAATAAACCAAGCTAAGATTGTATTCATTTTAAATCCTAGGTTTGTCCACACTCTATGAATTATCAAAGCAAGACCATGTAAAAATCCCCAAAACACAAATGTCCATCCAGCTCCATGCCAAAGTCCACCAATTACAAAAGTAGCTAGTAGATTATTATATGTTCTAAAGCTTCCTTTTTTATTTCCACCCAAAGGAATATATACATAATCTCTTAAAAATCTAGAAAGAGTTATATGCCATCTTCTCCAAAAATCTTGTATATTTAAAGCTTTATATGGAGAGTTAAAGTTAATTGGAAGTTTTATATTAAACAATAGTGCTATTCCTATTGCCATATCTGTATAACCACTAAAATCAAAGTATAGTTGAAAAGTATAAGATAGGCTTGTTGCCCATGCTTCTATTAGGTTTAGTGTTGTTGCTGTATCAAATCCAGCTGTTGCCCAAACGGCAAATGTATCTGCAATTACAACTTTTTTAAATAGACCTATTGAGAATATAAAAAGTCCAAGAGCTATATTTTTATAATTCTTTACCATATTCCATTTACTAGCAAACTGAGGCATCATCTCTTTATGATGAACAATTGGACCAGCAATAAGTTGTGGAAAAAAGCTAACAAACAAAGCATAATTTAAAAAGTCATACTCTTTTGTTTCACCTCTATATGAATCAACTAAATATGCTATTTGCTGGAAAGTAAAAAATGAAATTGCCAAAGGTAAAACTAGATGTAAAAGATTTACATTTGAAGAGCTTACTAAGTTAAAGTTAGCAATAAAAAAATCAGCATATTTAAAGTATCCAAGTAAAGATAGATTTGCAACTATTCCAAATATTAAAATTGACTTTTTTGAAAAAGATTTATTTAATCCTTTTTTATTTTCAAAACTAGCTTTTGCTAAACTATTCCCAACTACATAGTTAAACAACATTGATATTAATATCAAAGGTAAATATGCAATATTCCACCAAGAATAAAAAAACAAACTTGCAAATACTAAAAACCCTTTTGATGCAACTGTTAATCTTTTACTATTTAGATAAAAGTATATAAAAAATGTTATTGGTAAAAATAAAAATATGAATTCGTATGAGTTAAATAACATCTATTTTTTATCTTCTATATATTTTTTATGTACAAGAATAGATAACATTGTAAAAACTAAAGCATAAATATTATTAAATGGCTTCATTAACAATATAATATCACCTAAGCTATCTACTAAAACAATAGAAAAGAAAATCAATCCTATGGTAAAAAAGTATCTATCATATTTGTACAATGAATTTAATAATACAAATATAGATGATATAAACAGTAAATATCCAAAAATTCCATATTTTGTTACATAATCTAAATGTTGATTATGATAACTTCTTAACCATGTAGCTTTACTTGGGTTTTTATTACCATATTCTATAAATTCATCGATTGTATCCCCTACACCTGCACCAAAAAATGGATGATTTGATATTCCATCCGCTGCTGCATACCACATATACGCTCTATGCCCCCAGCTTCCAGCAAATTGTGTATTTTCTAGTATTGTCAACTCTTTAGCACCAATAATAAATCTATCTAATTTACCAAATGAGTATAATAAAGAAAATCCAAATAAAATTGATATTATGAATAGTATTAATGTTTTTTTATACTCTATTAAATATTGTCTATGATATATCATTAAAATAAAAATTGTAGCGAAAAAACTTATTTGACCAATTCTTCCATTATTTGCAAATAGTGCAATAAATGAGATAATTGATATAAATAACATAAAATATTTCATCTTCTTATTTTCTTCATTTAAATAAAAATAAAATGCCCATAATGTAGTAATTGCCATATAAACAGTAACTACTGCATATGCCAATATACCTTTAGGATTAGAAGAATTTGAACCTCTAATTTCAAATAGACCCACAAATATTGATAAAGAAAATAAAGCATACAATCCAAAACTGATTACTAAAATATATAATACATTTTTTACATCTTCTTTTTCAAAAACAGTAAAAAGTATAGGAACAACTATCCAATAATATTTATAAAAATTCAAATGATTTATACCAAATTCTAAATTATTACTCCATAGTAGTGATATGTATGCATACAATAAAAATATATAAAATAACAATAAAGATTTATTATAAAATATCTCTTTTAATTTAGTATAGTAGCCTTTTCTTTTTCCAATTATTAGCCACCATATAATCATAATAATTGAAAAAATTCCCATAATACCTTTTGTAAAATCCCAAGGAAGTATCAAAATCCATAAATATAAAAATATTTTAAATGGTTCTATATTTTTATTTAAAATAGATTCTTTAGTTTTATCACATTTTAAATACATTAATAATCCTTTAATCTATTACTTTGCCAATTCCAGCTAGATTTACACATATCTTCTAAATTATGTTTTGCTTCCCACCCTAAAATCTCTTTTGCTTTTTGTGGATTTGAGTAGCAAGTAGCAATATCCCCTGCTCTTCTAGGAACTAATTTATAAGGTATTTTTTGTCCACTTGCTTTTTCAAAAGCTTTTATCATATCTAAAACACTATATCCAGTTCCTGTTCCAATATTTAAAATAAGTGGAAATGAGACCTTAGTCTCATCTTTTTTATTTACAGGGACTAAAG
>Ga0265295_1002819_pt1 | contig 26484 bp, 28 predicted proteins | sample Munlansysbiofilm_FD_192503 | JGI IMG/M metagenome (GOLD analysis project Ga0265295, IMG submission 192503) | Leachate microbial communities from a municipal landfill in Southern Ontario, Canada - Methane capture system biofilm | ecosystem: Engineered > Solid waste > Landfill > Unclassified ... | reverse complement strand
CTCCACCAGGCTGATCTCCACGCCCGGGTAGCGGACCCGGAAGAGGGCGAAGATGGGCGCGAAGAGCACGCTGCTGCCGAACAGGGGCAGGCCCAGGCGCAGCCTGCCGCGCTGGAGCCCGCGCAGCTCGTCCAGCTCGGCCAGCAGATCGTCGCCCTCGGCAAGCATTCGTCGTGCCCGTCGATAAACGATCCGACCAGCGTCCGTCAGTCTGCTCTGGTGGCCGATGCGTTCCAGCAGGGGCACGCCCAGATCGTCCTCCAGGCGGCGCACGGCCTTGCTCACGTTGGGCTGGGTGGTGAACAGGGCCTCGGCGGCCTGTGAGAAGCCGCCCCGGCGCACCACCTCCACCAGGGCCCGCAGGGTTCGCAGTTCCATGTCCATTCCGTATTGGAATGGATCGTATGCTGTCAATTCATTTTACATATGCTGGGGGCCTGGCTAGAGGGAAGGTGTCGCGCGGGGATCGCGCCGAGGAGTGTCACATGTTTTCTCGCAAGCTGTTTCTTTCCTTCCGTCTGGCCATGCGCCACAGTCGTCTTCTCCAGATCGGCCTTCTGGCGGGTTTCTGGGCCCTGGGCGAACTCATCGCCCGGGCCGCGCATCTTCCCATCCCCGGCGGCGTGCTGGGTCTGGCCGTGGTCCTGCTCCTCCTTGTCAGCGGCCGCCTGCACGCCGCCAGCCTGCGCCGAGGCGCGGACTGGCTTTTGGCCGAAATGCTTCTCTTCTTCATCCCGGCCGTGCCCGCCGTGCTCGATCACCAGGAGTTCCTGGGCCCCCTGGGGCTCAAGCTCCTGGCCGCCGTGCTGGCCGGAACCCTGCTGGTCATGGGCGGCACGGCCCTGACCGTGGACCTTTGCTGCAGGCTGGCCCGCCGTGACGCCCGTTAGCCTGCCGCACTCCCCCCTGGCCGCCGGCCTGTTCTGGTCCGCGGCCACCGTGGCGCTCTACTGCGCGGCCCGGCGGGTCCATCGGCTCCGCCCCAGCTGGTGGACCTCGCCGCTGGCCCTGGCCCCGGTCCTCATCGTGGCCCTGGCCCTGGCCCTGCACGAGGGCTACGAGGAATACAACCAGGGCACCCGCTGGCTGCTGACCATGCTCGGCCCCGTGACCGTGGCCTTCGCCCTGCCCATTTTCGAGCAGCGCGAGATGATCCGCCGCCACTGGCCCGTGCTGACCGTGGGCGTCGTCGCGGGCAGCGCCATCGCCATGCTCACGGCCTGGGGCCTGGCCTCGCTGCTGGGCCTGTCCGAGAGCGTGCGCCTGAGCCTCATGCCGCGCTCGGTGAGCACGCCCTTCGCCATGACCGTGTCCGGCGACATCGGCGGGATTCCCGACCTGACGGCCGTCTTCGTGGTGCTCACGGGGGTCTTCGGCGCGGCCCTGGGCGAGATCCTTCTGCACGTGCTGCCCCTGCGCACGAGCCTGGCCCGGGGCGCGCTCTTCGGCATGGGCGCCCACGGCGCGGGCGTGGCCCAGGCGCGTCAGGTGGGCGGCGAGGAAGGCGCCATCGCGAGTCTGGTGATGATCCTGGCGGGCCTGTGCAACGTCCTGGCCGCCCCGCTCATCGCCTTGTTGATACACTGACCCAAACTCCCCCCCCATGGGAACGCCGCCACTCCTCCAAGGGCGGCAAGTCAAAGACCCCCGGCCGCCGCCGGGGGTCTTCGACCCTTTTCAGAAAACCAGGGGCTTCGACCCTTTTCAGAAAATCAGAGAGACACTGTTCCTCTTCGCCTGTTAAGACGCCGCCCCTCCCCGGTTTTCTATAAACCGGCGAAGCCGGGGGGCTTCGCCCCGATATAGAAAGGCAAAAAAGGCGTGGTCACTCTATGACTTTCCATGAACGCCCGAAGGGGGCGTCGCAGCCGGGGGGGCGTCGCCCTTTTCAGAAAGTTGGAAAGACACTGTTTCTCTTCGGCTGTTAAGCCGTAGCCCCTCCCCGGTTTTCTATAAACCGGCGAAGCCGGCGGCGAAGTCGGTTGACGGCGGGGCTTTTGGTTCGTAGGTCGAGGCCCATGAACCAGACGGCTTCCTCCAGCGGCACGTTCCGCAAGAACATCGTTCCGGGCCTGCGCGTGCTCGTGGTCCGCAAGCAGGACCAGCGCAGCGGCAAGACCACCGAAGGCGTGGTCCGCGACATCCTGACCAGCGCCGCCGTGCATACGCGGGGCATCAAGGTCCGCCTGACCAGCGGCGAAGTGGGCCGGGTGCGGGAAATCCTGGGCGGTCAGGAATGAGCGGCGGCGACGGCCGCGCCCGGCGCATCTGGGTGGACGCCGACGCCTGCCCGGGCCCCATCGCGGAAATCCTCTACCGCGCGGCCCGGCGGCTGAAGGTTCACCTGACCATGGTGGCCAACAAGGCCCTGCATCCGCCGGAGTCGGAGTATCTGCACGCCCTGCGGGTGCAAAAAGGCTTCGACGTGGTGGACGACGTCATCGCCGAGAACGTGGCCCCCGGCGACCTGGTCGTCACCGCCGACATCCCCCTGGCCGCGCGGATCGTGGACAAGGGCGCGCTGGGCCTCAACCCCAGGGGCGAAATCTACACCCCCGAGAACATCCGGGGCCGCCTGGCCGTGCGCGACCTGCTCTACGAACTGCGGGAGAGCGGGGTGAACACCGGCGGACCCGCGCCCCTCTCGGCCCGCGACCGCAACACCTTCGCCAACCACCTGGACCAACTCCTCGGGCGGGGCTTCGGCCCTTTATAGAAAGGCAAAAAGGCGTGGCCCCTCCATGGCTTTCCATGAACCCCCGAAGGGGGCTTCGCCCCGTTATAGAAAGGCAAAAAAGTCGTGGTCCCTCTATGGCTTTCTATGAACCCCCGAAGGGGGCGGCGACGCCGGGGGAGTCGGAGTCCATGGCGGCGGCGGGGCGGTTGTCGCCGGGCTGGGGGAGCGGGGCGGCGGTTCCGGCCGGGGTGATGAACTCCGCGCCGAAGATGCGCTTGTGCAGGTTCCTGGCCTCGGCGAAACAGGGATTGAGGATCAGGGCCTTCTTCACGTACTCCCCGGCCTCCTCGAAGCGGGCGGTGAGATGGTAGGCCTTGGCGATGTTGAAGTAGACGTTTTCGTCGCGCGGGGTCAGCGCGACGGCCTTCATGTAGGCATGCAGCGCGCCCTCGAAGTCCCCCTCCTTGCGCAGCCGTATGCCCAGGGTATTGAAGGGGTTGGGCACGTCCTTGTCGTGCTTGAGGATCTCGATGAAGGCCTGCTTGGCCTCCTCCAGGCGGTCCGTCTCGGCGAAGGTCTGGGCCGCGTGCTCCATGTATTCCAGGAATTTTGAATTGTCGCCCTTGGCCTTGAAGGCGTCGGCCAGGCCCTTGTAGGCCTCGGCGAAGAGCTCGTTGAGCTTCACGGCCTTCTTGAACGAGAGGATGGCCTTGCCGTACTTGTTCTCCAGCAGGTAGCCGCAGCCCAGATCGTAGTAGCGCCGGGCCTCGTCGCGGGTGCCGACGATCTCCTCGAAGGCCACGATGGCCTCGTCCGGGTCGCCCGCCGCGAGCAGTTCCCGGCCTTCGCGCAGCTGTTCGTCCTCGATCTCCAGGTAGCCCTGGAGATGCTTGGCGGCCAGGAGATACTGCTCCAGGGTCTTCAGGGAGTAGGGGCGCAGGATGTAGCCCGCGCAACCCGCGTCGATGGCGTCCAGGATGTAGTCCCGGCTGTTCTCCAGGGTGATCATGATCGCCGGGAGGCCCTTGAGGGGTTTGCGGCCGCGCAGGAGACGCAGGAAGTCCAGGCCGTTCATGTCGGCCAGGGTGGAGTCCAGGAGAAGCAGGTCCGCGCGGTCCCGTTCCAGGGCCGCCACCGCTTCCTCCGCGCTTTCGAAGAAGCTCACCCGCTCCGGGGCGAAGCACTTCATCTGTTGGGCGTCGCGCTTGGCGTGGATCTTGTTGGCCGAGATCACGGCCACGTGGCGGAAATGACGAAAGGCCTTGCTTTCCTTGAACGAATCGATCAGCTCCATGAATCCCCCCGGCGGGAACCTAATCGGCGGGGGGGAAACAGGCAATGATTTCCTGCCGCGGGGCCTTCGGCCCGTTAGAGAAAGGCGGAAGGGCGCTGTCCCTCTTCGGTTTTCAATACTCCGGCGAAGTCGGCGGCGAAGCCGGGGGGCACAGGCCGCGCACCCAGTCCAGGGCCGGAACCCGGACCAGAATGTCGCGGCGCGTCATGGCGCCCTCCCTGATGCGGCGGCTTCCGGTGCGCCGTGAAGAATTCGCGAGGATGTTTTTTCGGGGAATTTCTCAGGGCGGAGGGTTGACTCTTCTTGTCTTATTAAAATATATACCTCTGAACTACTGGCTGTTTGACCATGTGTGCCCACCCAATGACCAGGAGAGTCGAGATGATGCGCAAGTTCCTCGTTCTGATGGCCTGTGTGGCAATGGCGGCATTGGTCCCGGGAACGGCCCGGGCGGAGTACCCCGACAAACCGGTCACCCTGGTGGCCCCCTACAGCGCCGGCGGCGCCTCGGACCTGGCGGCCCGGGCCCTGGCCTCGGTGGCCCCGAAGTACGTGGGCCAGCAGGTCATGGTCGTGAACAAGCCCGGGGCCAGCGGCATCACCGGCTCGGCCTTCGTGGCCAAGTCCAAGGCCGACGGCTACACCCTCCTGCTCTCGCGGGTGGGCGGCAACTGCCTGGTTCCGGCCATGAACGCCAACACTCCGTTCACCTGGAACGACTTCACCTTCCTGGGCCTTCTGGAGATCAACCCCTTCGTCTTCGTGGTCAAGGCCGACGCCCCGTACAAGACCCTGGCCGACCTGGTCGACGCGGTGCGCAAGAACCCCGGCAAGCTGAGCTTCAGCTCCAACGGCCCCTTCGGCCTGCTGGCCGTGGGCTCCAAGATGCTCCTGGACGCCGCCGGGCTGCCGGTGAACGCGGCCAACGACGTGCCCTACAACGGCGACGGCGACGCCAAGGTCGCCCTGCTCGGCGGCCACGTGGACTTCCTGGGCGTGAACCTCTCCTCGGTCATGGACCAGATCAAGGGCGGGCAGATGCGCGCCCTGGCCGTGACGAACGAGATCCGCCTGCCTGAACTGCCGGACGTGCCCACCCTGGCCGAGGCCGGATATCCGGACCTGAACGTCCTCCTGCTCGGCTGGAGCGGCCTCTGGGCTCCCAAGGATCTGCCCGCCGATGTCGCGGCGGTCTGGACCAAGGCCCTGCAGCAGGTCAAGGCCGACGCGGAGTGGAACAAGATCACCCTGAGCCTGGGCTCCCTGCCGCGCATCCTGACCCCGGACGAGACCGAGGCCTTCGTGCGCAAACAGTTCGAGGTTTATCAGACCTTCGGCAAGAAGATCGGCGCGGGCAAGAAGTAGCAACGGAACCCGGGGCGGCGGCCCGCCGCCGTCCCGGAAGAAAGGACATCCCATGTCACGAAGCACGCAGGACATCGTCTACGGCGTCGTCGTCGGCCTCGGGTTCGCCGTCTTCGCCGCCTGGGGCATCCCGGCCTGGATCGAGACGCCCTCCAGCGTGAGGATCGCGGCGGTCTCCCCGGCCTTCTGGCCCGAGGTCGTGGCGGTTTTCCTGGCCCTTTCCGGGTTCGCCCTGGCCGCCGGGGGCCTCCGCCGCCGCCTGGCCGAGGGGGCCCGCCGCCGGGAGGCGGGCGCCGCGTCCGCGGGGTGGAACCTCAATCCGCCGTTCACCCTGGCGGTTTTCCTGGCCTACTATCTGCTCATCGACGTCATCGGCATCGTCTGCGCCTCGGCCCTGGCCCTGGCCGTCATGGCCGTGCGGTACGGCGAGCGCAACCGGCTGGTCCTGTCCGCCGTGGCCCTGGGCCTGCCCCTGGCGCTCTACGGCTTCTTCGTCTGGGTGGCCAAGGTGCCCATGCCGCTCGGCCTGTTCGGCTGAGCAGGAGAGAAGACGATGATCGAAAACCTGTCCGCCGCCCTGGCCCTGATCGCCACCTGGTACAATCTGGCGGCCATCGCCGCCGGAATGATCTTCGGCGTGGTCATCGGGGCCATTCCCGGCCTCACCGGCAACATGGCCGTGGCCCTGGCCCTGCCCTTCACCTTCTACATGCACCCCATCACCGGCCTGCTCCTGCTGGTGGGGCTCTACAAGGGGGCCATCTACGGGGGCTCGATCTCGGCCATCCTGATCAAGACCCCGGGCACTCCGGCGGCCTCCTGCACGGTGCTCGACGGCTATCCCCTCACCGAGAAGGGCCAGGCCCGCAAGGCCCTGGACATGGCCCTCTACGCCTCCTGCGCCGCCGACTTCGTCTCCAACCTTTCGCTCATCTTCTGCACCGGCTGGATCGCGGCCTTCGCCATGCGCTTCGGCCCGCCGGAGTTCTTCACCCTGATCTGCTTCTCCATGACCATGATCGCGGGCGTGTCCGGCGGCTCGGCCATCAAGGGCTTTATCTCGGCGGGCCTGGGCCTGCTGGCGGCCACCGTGGGCCTGGACCTCATGTTCTCCACCGAGCGCCTGACCTTCGGCAACGCGGACCTCATGGCCGGGATCAACTTCATCCCCGTGCTCATCGGCCTCTTCGCCCTGCCCGAGATGCTTCAGGGCGTGGGCGGCGGCGACGCGGGCCAGATCGCCAAGGTGGACGCCGGGCGGCTCACCTGGCCCGAGTTCCGGGCCAGCCTGAAGACCATCCTGCGCGGCAGCCTCATCGGCGTGGTCATGGGCGCGATCCCGGCCGTGGGCCCGGCCCCGGCCGCCTTCCTCTCCTACAGCGAGGCCCGGCGGACCTCGAAGAACGGCGACGAGTTCGGCAAGGGCGAATTGGAGGGCGTGGCCGCCGCCGAGTCGGGCAACAGCGGCTGCTGCGGTTCGACCATGATTCCGCTGCTCTCCCTGGGCGTGCCCGGCGACCCGATCACGGCCATCATGCTCGGGGCCTTCATGATCCACGGCCTGACCCCCGGCCCGCTGATCTTCAAGCAGAACGCGCCCCTGGTCTACGCCCTGTTCATCGGCATCCTGTTCAGCTCGTTCATGATGTACCTGGCCGGACGCGGCGTGGTCCGCGTCTTCTCCAAGGTGGTCAACATCCCCAAGCGGCTCCTGTTCCCCTCGGTCATGGTGCTCTGCGTCTTCGGCGTCTACGCGGTGAACAACAGCATGCTCGACGTGCTGGTCATGATCGTCGCCGGGGGCGTGGGCTATCTCATGCTCCTCACCCATACGCCGCCCGCGCCGTTCATCATCGCCTTCATCCTGGGCCCCATGTTCGAGGACAACCTGCGCCGGTCCCTGATCATCTCCAACGGAGGCTACGAGGTGTTCTTCGCTTCGCCCATCAGCTGGGTCTTCATCATTCTCACCGTGGCCAGCATCTTCTTCACGGCCTTGCGGGCCTTCCGCAAGTCCCGGTCCGCGAGGTGCGCGGCATGAACAGCGGGAACGCCGTCACCGAAACCGACACGCTGCGCGTCCGCCGCGTGGAGATCCGGGTCTACCGCGCGCCCATCGACACGCCCGTGACCACCTCCTTCGGGGTCATGCGCGACCGTCCTTCGGTGCTTCTGCGCCTGGAGGACGAAAGCGGCGCGCACGGCTGGGGCGAGGTCTGGTGCAACTTCCCCGACTGCGGGGCCGAACACCGGGCCGGGCTGCTGCGCTCGGTCTTCGCCCCGCTCCTGCTGGAACGGGAATTCCGGGGACCGTCCGAGGCGGCCGCGGAACTGGCCCGGGCCACGCACACCCTGATGCTCCAGACCGCCGAGTACGGGCCCATCCAGCAGTGTCTGGCCGGAGCGGACGACGCGCTCTGGGATCTCGCGGCCCGGAAGGCGGGCCTGCCCCTGCACCGCCTGCTCGGCGGAAAGGGCGAGGGCGTGGTTCCGGCCTACGCCAGCGGCATCAACCCGGCGGGCTGTCTGGAGACCGTGGAGGCCTGCCGCGCGGCCGGATATCGGGCCTTCAAGCTCAAGGTGGGCTTCGGCCGCGACCGCGACCTGGCCAACGTCCGGATGATCTCGGAGTCCCTGCGGCCCGGCGAGCGTTTCATGCTCGACGCCAACCAGGCCTGGGATCTGGACACGGCCGGGGCCATGCTCCGGGAACTGGCGGCCTTCCCCGTGGAGTGGATCGAGGAGCCCCTGCGCTGCGACCGGCCCATCGAGGAGTGGCGGCGGCTGGCCGAGGCCTCGCCCATTCCCCTGGCCGCGGGCGAGAACATCCGCTCCCTCGGAGAGTTCCGCGCGGCCTTCGGCCATCTCGTCTTCGTCCAGCCCGACGCCTGCAAGTGGGGCGGGGTGAGCGGCTGCCTCGAGGCGGCCCGGGCGGCCCTGGAGGCCGGGCGGGTCTACTGCCCGCACTACCTCGGCGGCGGCGTGGGCCTGCTGGCCTCGGCCCATCTGCTGGCGGCCGCGGGCGGTCCCGGACTCCTGGAGATCGACGTGAACCCCAACCCCCTGCGCGAGGGCCTGGCCGCCCCGCATCCCCGGCTCGACGAGGGCGTCTTCACCCTGCCCGGGGGCCCGGGGCTCGGCGTGGAGCCCGATGACGCGGCGGTTGCGGAATTCCTCCGATCCTCTTATGTACGCGGATGATCGGCCGTTCCCCCAGAACGGCCGCTGTCAAGGAACGGAGGACGCCGGGCGCATGGCTGAAGACGGACGGATGAAGGACTTGCTGCGGCGCAGCCGCAGTCCGCTCTATCTCCAGGTGGCCTGCGCCATCCGCAGCCGCATCGACAGCGGCGAGTGGGTTCCCGGCGCGCGCATCCCCAGCCTGGACGAACTGGCCCAGGAGCACGGCGTCTCGCGGATCACGGCCCGCCAGGCCGTGACCAGCCTGGTGGAGGAGCGCCGCCTCGTCCGGCAGCAGGGCACGGGAACCTTCGTGGCCGAGGCGGACCCCAACCGGCGGTTGCGCATGAGCACGAGCTGGGAGTCGTTGACGCGCATGATCGCGGGCACCTCCCTGGACATCCTCGCGGAGCGCCGGGAGGCGCCCCCGCCGCCCCTGGACGACGTGCCCGGACGCCCGGCGGCGGCCTACCAGTACATGCGCCGGGTCCACGGCCGGGACGGCCGCCCCTACGCCGTGCTGGACATCTACCTGGACCAGGAGGTCTTCGACCGCGCCCCGGATCTCTACCGGAGCATCACCGTGCTCTCCGTGCTCAACGACCGGGAAGAGGTGACCGAGGGCGCGCAGACCCTGACCATCAGCACGGCCGACCCGGAGTCCGCACGCTGCCTGGACATCGCGGTGGACGCCCCGGTGGCCTTGGTGCGCCGCCATGTCCTGGGCGCGGAAGGGCGGCTGCTCTACTTCGCCAACGTGGTCTACCGCGGCGACTCCATCAGCTTCGACATCGATCTCGTCTGCAAGGGCCGCAAGGGCTGACGACCCCCGCCCGGCCCGGATGCGGCGGGTCTTCCTCCCTCGCGCCGTCCGGGCGCGGCCGTCGCCGTGGTCTGAAGAATGCTTGCTGAGGGCTCGGCGGGGTGGAAACTGGACCAGGGGAGCTTCGTCGTATATAGGAAGCCGGAATCGGACGCGCCCCGACCGGGGAGCGCGCCCCCCCCATCGCCCGGGAGAGCCCATGACGAACGACGACCCCGACGGGAAGACCCTGACCGAGCAGTGCCGGCACGCGAGCAACGCCGCCACCTGCCCGCCTCCGGCGCAGGTTCTGCGTCGCCACCGCGAGGCCGCCAACGGACACCGCTCCCTGGCCCTCTGGTTCACCGGCCTGTCCGGCTCGGGCAAGTCCACCCTGGCCCATGCCCTGGAGAAGCGCCTGCACGACCGGGGCGTGCGCACCTACGTCTTCGACGGGGACAAGATCCGCCACGGGCTCTGCGCCGACCTGAGCTTCAGCGCCGACGACCGCACCGAGAACGTGCGCCGCATCGCCGAGTCCGTGAAGCTCTTCCTGGACGCCGGGATCGTCTGCTTCTGCGCCTTCATCTCGCCCATGCGCGCGGACCGGGAGAACGTGCGCCGCATCCTCGGCGACGCCGACTTCCACGAGGTCTACGTGCGCTGCTCCCTGGAGGAGTGCGAACGCCGGGACATCAAGGGCTATTACCGCCTGGCCCGCCAGGGCAGGATCAAGAACTACACCGGGATTTCCGCGCCCTACGAGGCGCCCGAGAATCCCGCCCTGACGCTGGACACGGACGCCTTGGGCCTGGAGGCCTGCCTGGACCGCCTGGAAGCCTTTCTGGCCGGGAACGGGCTGCCGCCGCGCTGATCGTCCGGGACGCCGTCCCGCGATCCGCGCCGAAAATCTTGCCAGAACGGCGGGCATGGCTTAGCCTGCCGCCCAGCCTCCGCCGTCCCGCGGCGCGGGCTTATGCACGAGACGGGAGAGGCGGATGCCGGTTCAGTTCATGCGGTTCATCGACTTCTGGCTGGGCGCGCCCTGCTGCCTGCTGCTCACCCTCTGGCTGCGGGCCGCGCGCCTGTTCCGGCGGCCCCGGCCGCGTCCCGAGCGCCTGCGCCGCGTGATCTTCATCCAGCTGGCCGAGTCCGGGGCCTTCGTGGCCGCGCAGGCGGCCATGCGCCGCCTGGAGGAGCGCCACCCCGGGGCCGAGCCCTGGGTCCTGACCTTCGGCCTGGGCGGACAGGTGCTCGACGCCCTGCGCTTTCCCCGCGACCGGCGCATCGTCATCCGCACCGACGGCCCCTGGACCTTCTGCCGCGACACCCTGGCCGCCATCGCCCGCATGCGCGCCCTGGCCCCCGACGCCACGGTCAACCTGGAGACCTTCGCCCGCTTCAGCACGCTCCTGGCCGCCCTGTCCGGGGCGCCGATCCGGGCGGGATTCTTCCGCTTCCACGACGAGGGCCGTTACACCGGCGGCCTGCTCACCCACCGGCTGGTCTATTCGCCCCATCTGCACGCGGCCCAGACCTACGCGGCCCTGGTGGAGTCCCTGGCCGAGGAGCCGGGCCCGGAACCGGCGGCCAAGGTCGCCGTGCCCCTGGAGGATCTGGACCTGCCGCGCGTGCCCTCGGACCCGGCCCTGCGCGCGCGGGTGGAGGAGATGCTGCGGAGCCTGTGCCCCGGCTGGGAGCCTTCCTGGCGGCTCGTGCTGCTGAACGTGAACGCCAGCGACATGGCCCCCAACCGCCGCTGGCCGGAAGCCAACTACCTGGAGCTGGCGGCCCGGCTGGCCGAACCGCCGGACGTGCTGGTGGGCTTCATCGGCGCGCCCGGGGAACGGGCGGCCGTGGAGCGGCTGCTGCGGGAGCTTCCGCATCCCCGCGTCCACAACCTCGCGGGCCGCACCGGCCTGCCGGACCTCATGGAGCTGTTCCACGCCGCCGACCTGCTGGTGACGAACGACTCCGGCCCGGCGCATCTGGCGGGCGCGGCCGAGATCGACGTGATCGTCCTCTTCGGCCCGGAAACGCCGAAGATCTTCCGCCCCCTGGGGCCCCGGGTGCGGGCCGTGAGCCTGGAGCTGGCCTGCAGCCCGTGCATCTCGGCCTACAACCAGAAGCGCTCGCCCTGCCGGGACAACCGCTGCATGAAGGGCATTTCCGTGGAGTCGGTGCTCGGGATGGCCCAGGTCGCCCTCGGGCGGCGGCCCTAGCGCCCGGACCCCTTCCGTTCCCGCCACAGGCCGCGCGCAGCGAGGGGTAGAGTCCGGCGATCATGCCCAGCAGGCACGAGAAGCCGAGGCTGACGAGGGCGTAGCGCAGGATGACCTGATGCGGCGGGGTGCTGCCCAGGAAGTGGCTGGTGACGAGCACGGCCGTGAGCCCCAGGCTGACGCCGAGCACCGCGGCCCAGAAGCTCAGGACCACGGACTCGCAGAGGATCTGGAGCATGATGTCGGCCTCCTCCGCGCCCATGGCCTTTTTCAGGCCGATCTCGCGGGTGCGCGAGGTCACCGAACTCATCATGCCGTTCCAGATGCCGAAGCCGCCGAGCACCAGGGTGGCGCCGATGGAGAGGTAGATGAACAGCTCCACCCACCAGACGATGGCGATGATGCGCTTGAGCTGGTCCCAGGCCACGTCGACCTTGAGGTAGCGGATGGACTGGTGGCGCTCCACCAGCGCGGGGATGGCCCCGGCCACCACGGGCACGTCGTCCCAGGTCTTGCAGCGCACGAACAGGCGGTTCGGCCGGATTCGGTCCTCGGGGTTGCGGTCCATGGCCGTGGTCAGGGGCACGAAGGCGTAGCGCTTGCGGTCCCCGATCTGGAGGCCGTCCACCACCCCGGTGACGAGGTAGAGGTCCGCGCCGATGGGCAGATAGGTGCCGAGCACCGCCTCCACGCCGCCCAGGGATTCGGCCAGGGTCTTGCCCAGGGCGCAGACCCGTTCGCGGTCCTGGACGTCCTGGGCCGAGAAGAGGGCTCCGGCCGTGGGTTCCAGGTTGTTGGCGCTCCAGTAGTCGGCGTCCACGGCATGCACCGGGAGCTGGACGTTGGTCTGATCGTGCAGGACGGACAGCCACTGGATTTCCTTGGCCGTGGCGCTCAGCACGGCCACGCCCGGCAGGCCCCGGATGGCCTCCTGGGTTTCGGGCGGGAAGGACTCCGGCCGGGCTCCGGGGTGCGCGTCCTCCTCCAGGCTGACCTTGACGAGCGTGACCCCGCCCAGGAGGTCCAGGTCGCGGTTGAGGTTCTTCTTGACCTCGTCGCCCATGGACAGGATCGCGATGAGCCCGGCGATGCCCAGGCCGATGGCCAGGACCACGCCGAGGTTGCGTCGTTTCTGCCGGAAGACCTGGCGGACGCTGAGGATGAGGATGTCTTTCGGAGAGATCACGCGTGTTTCCGGCTTGCGGCGAGGGTTCGCCGGTGCTGTCCCGGTTGCGGGACGCCGCGGTCCGGGCGTCCGGCGAAGCCTCGACGGAGCTGTTGATTTTCCTGGTCATGTACAATGCCCTGGTTCCTGTCAAGGGCTTTGGAAATCCGGCCCGGCCGCCCCTCTTCGGTCGCGGCCTTCCGGGTCGGGGCGTCCTTGCCTTGGCCGGTGATTTACGCGATAGATCATCCGCCGGGCCGCCGTCCGGAATGGCTTCGGGAGCGCCCGCCGGGCGTCCCCGTTCCGGTCGGCCCGCGTGAACGGAAGATGATGCCGCTTCGAACGACCACGATCCGACTCGTCCTGGGCTGCCTGTTCTGGGCCGCGTTCGCGGCCTCCGGCGGGCGTCCGGCCTGGGGCATGGAGCTGGAGGGCTCCCTGGTCCATGCCTGGTCCTTGGAAGCGCGCAACCCCTATGCCGGAACCTGCGAGGAGGTCCGCGTGCGCCTGGGCGATGCGGTCAAGGCCGGAGACGTCCTGGCCGTGTACCGGCTGGACGACCAGGACCATGATGCGATCCGCCAGGCCCTGCGTCCGGGGAAGCTTCACGCCAGGCGGGAGGAATTGCGCCTGCTCGACGTCCAGAGCCAGGAGGCGGCCGCCCGGGTTGAACGGCTGGAGGACGCCGTGCGCGTCGGGGTCGAGAGCCGGGCCCGGCTGGAACGGGAGGCCTCTGGCCTGGACATGCTCGACCGGCAGCGGGCCGCGCTCCGGGAAGAGATCCGGGAACTGTCCGAGAATCTGGCCGAGGAACGGGCCCGGGTCCGCCGCGAGTTGGGCGACGTGCCGGTCTCCTCGGAGAACGTCCCCTGGGAGGCGCTTCTGCGCGCGCCCGCCGATGGACTGGTGTCCGACCTGAAGCTCGGCCCCCGGATGGAGATGGTCAAGAACAAGCTCTGCTTCAGCGTGGCGCGTCCGATTTTCCACGCCGAATGCCGGATCGGGCCGGATCGTTACGTTCGGCTCACGGCGGGAGACACGGGGCGCGTCACCATCCAGAGCCTGGGGGATCGGGAGTTCGAGGGAGTGCTCCTGCCTTTGCCGCTGACCGCCGAGGACAAGGGGCCCGCGGCGGCTTCCTACCTGGTCCATTTTCTCATCAAGGATCTGGATCTGTTCGTCAGTGAAGGTGTGCGGGTCAAGGTCGTTCTGGACAAATAGAGCCCGGCGGTTCTTCTCCCCGTCCCACGGTCAGCCTCCATCGGGTCCGTCCTCTCCGCCCCGTCCGCCGCGACGGCCTCCGGGGGCGATGCTCCCGCGATGCCGGGGGGCAGGGTTGTGGGGCAATAGGTTATGGGGTAAAGACGTCCACGGTCATTGCCGGGAATGTCGATCGGCGTGGCGGACGCGTTCTTTGTCGGCCGGAAGCTTCCCGCCGCCCCGGCAGACGTTTCATCTCCCGCATGGGATTCAGCTCCCTTTCGTGGAGGCGGGGTGGGCCGGGTTGGGAGGGCGCGCCCTCCGGCCGGCCGCGGGGAACTCCCCGACATCATTTCCGAGGAATCCAACCATGACTGCTCATTCCAAGCTCCTTCCCCTTCATAGGCTCGTCGAAGTCCTGAACGGAATCCGGGCGGACAGGAAGATCGTCCTCTGCCACGGCTGCTTCGATCTCCTGCACATCGGGCACATCCGCTACCTGCGCCAGGCCCGGACCATGGGCGACGTGCTGGTGGTGACCATCAGCCCGGACCGCTACGTGGACAAGGGGCCGCACCGCCCGGCGTTCAACGAGAGCCTGCGGGCCGAGGCCATCGCCAGCCTGGACTGCGTGGACTACGTGGCGATCAACGAGTACCCCACGGCCGAGGAGACGCTCCGGTTGTTGCGCCCGAACGTGTACTGCAAGGGCTCCGACTTCAAGGACGCCCAGAGCGACCCCACGGGCAAGCTCCAGGCCGAGGAGCGCGTGGCCCGCGAGGTCGGCGCGGAGATGGCCTTCAGCAAGGACGTGGTCTTCAGCTCCACGAACCTCATCAACCGCTTTCTCTCGGCCTTCCCCGAGGAGGTCCAGGACTACCTGAGCCTGTTCCGCCGCCGTTACTCCGAGGCCGACGTGCAGGGCGTGCTGGACGCCATGCGCGATCTCAAGGTGCTGGTCATCGGGGACACGATCCTGGACGACTACCACTATTGCGGCGTTCTCGGCACTTCCAGCAAGGAGCCGGTGCTGGCCCTCAAGCACGGCTCGAGCGACCTGTTCGCGGGCGGCGTGCTGGCGGTGGCCAACCACCTGTCGAGCTACGTATCCGACGTGCGGCTGTTCTCCGTCATGGGCGAGCTGGGCGGCCGCGAGGGCTTCATCCGCGAGAGCCTGGCCCCCTCGGTGCGGCCGCATCTGGCCTTGCACAAGGGCGCGCCCACCATCGAGAAGCGCCGCTACCTGGAAGGCTACACCTTCAACAAGCTCCTTGAAATCTATCACATGGACGACTCCGGCCTGCCCGCCGACGACGACGCGGAGTTCGTCGCCGCGGTGGAGGCCGAGGCGGCCGACTACGACCTGGTCATCGCGGCGGACTTCGGCCACGGGACCATCTCCCCGGCCATGCGGCGCATGCTGGAGCGCAAGGCGCGGTTCCTGGCCGTGAACACCCAGGCCAACGCGGGCAACCGGGGCTACCACACCATCGGCCGCTACCAGCGCGCGGACTACGTGAGCCTGGCGGAGCCGGAGATGCGCCTGGAGGACCGGGATCTTTCCGGCCCGCTCATGCCCCTGATGCTCCAGGCCGCCGAACGCCTCGGCTGCCGGGCCCTGGCCGTGACGCGCGGCAAGCGGGGGTGCATGGTCTTCACGCCCGGCGGCGGCTTCGTGGAGGTGCCCGCCTTCGCCATCAAGGTCGTGGACCGCATCGGCTCCGGCGACGCCTTCTTCTCCGTCACCGCGCTCGCCGCCGCGTTGAACGCGCCCGCGGAGATCACCGCGCTCCTCGGCAACGTGGTGGGCGGCCTGGCCGTGGGGGTCATCGGCAACAAGAAGGCCGTCGACCGCCAGAGCACCCAGAAGTATCTGACCTCGCTCCTGAAGTAGGCCATGCCCACGCGCCACAGACTCTTCGACCTGACGCGGCTGAAGCTCCAGCCCCTGGCGGACCGCGCCCACGACCTGGATTTCGTCCCGGCCTCCTGCCCGGCGCGGACGGCCCCAACCCCGACGGCCTCCGTGCGGCCCGCGCTGGCCGGCGTGGCCGCCCGCCTGGCTGCGGCGCGGGAGCGCGGCGCGGCGCGGGTGCTCATGATGGGCGCGCACGTGCTGCGCAGCGGGGTGCAGCCCTACCTCCTCGACCTGTTGCGGCGGGGATTCGTGAGCCTGGTGGCCGTGAACGGGGCCTGCGTGATCCACGACTTCGAGCTGGCGCTCATCGGGGCCACCACGGAGAGCGTGGCGCGCTACATCAAGGCCGGCGAGTTCGGGCTCTGGACGGAGACCGGACGGATCAACGACATCGTGGCCGCCGGGGACGCCGAGGGCCTGGGCCTGGGCGAGGCCGTGGGCCGGGAGATCGCGCGGGGCGCGTATCCGCACAAGAATCTTTCGCTGCTGGCCCGCGCCTGGGAGCTGGGCATTCCCGTGACCGTGCACGTGGGCATCGGCCAGGACATCATCCACCAGCATCCGAATTTCAGCGGCGCGGCCTTCGGCTCGGCCAGCCATCGGGACTTCCTCATCTACGCCGCCGAGGTCGAGGGATTGGAGGGCGGGGTGGTCATGAACCTGGGCAGCGCGGTCATGGCCCCGGAGGTCTATCTCAAGGCCCTGGCCATGGCGCGCAACGTCGCCGCCCGCGAGGGACGGGAGATCCGCCGGTTCACCACCCTGGTCTGCGATCTGCACGACCTGCCGGAGGACACCCGGGCCGAGGCCCCCAAGGGCAGCGCGGCCTATTATTTCCGCCCCTGGAAGACCATGCTCGTGCGCACGGTCGCCGACGGCGGCGAGAGCTTCTACTGTCGGGCGCGGCACGACGAGAGCGTGCCGGAGCTGTGGACGGCGCTTCAGGGAATGTAGGCCGCCGCGCGGGTTTTCCGGGCGCGGCGTCGGTTTGGATTTCGGCGGGCGTTCCGCCGCGGCACGTGAACAGGGCCGGGGAGGCTTCCCGGCCTGCAACCAAACAGGACAGGTGAGCGAGCATGAGCGAGATCAAGACCATCTTCGTCACCGGCGGCGCGGGCTACGTGGGCGCGCTGCTGGTTCCCCAGCTGCTGGACGCGGGCTACAAGGTGAAGGTTCTGGACCTGTACCTCTACGGCGACGACGTGATCCTGGGCGGCAAGGGCCACCCGAACCTCACGGAGATCAAGGGCGACCTGCGCGACGCCTCCCTGCTCGAGAAGCACCTCCCCGGCTGCGACGCGGTCATCCACCTGGCCTGCATCTCCAACGATCCGAGCTACGAGCTGGACCCCAACCTGGCCCGCTCCATCAACTACGACGCCTTCCTGCCCCTGGTGGACATCTCCAAGAAGAGCGGGGTGAAGCGCTTCATCTACGCCTCCAGCTCCAGCGTGTACGGCCTGAAGGACGATCCCGAGGTCACCGAGGACCTGCCGCTCGAGCCGCTGACCGACTACTCCAAGTACAAGGCCATGTGCGAGGAATACCTGAACAAGGCCGCCACCGACGACTTCATCGTCACCACCATCCGGCCCAGCACCGTGTGCGGCTACTCCCCGCGCATGCGCCTGGACCTGACCGTGAACATCCTGACCAACCACGCCATCAACAAGGGCAAGATCACGGTCTTCGGCGGCGAGCAGAAGCGCCCCAACCTGCACATCCAGGACATGTGCGACGTGTACCTGTTCATGCTCAAGCAGGACCCCAAGAAGATCCAGAAGAAGATCTACAACGTGGGCTACGAGAACTACAAGGTCAAGGAGATCGCGCAGATGGTGCGCGAGACCCTGGGCGGCGACATCCCGGTGGAGACCACCCCCACCAACGACAACCGCAGCTACCACGTCTCCAGCCGCAAGATCAGGGACGAGCTCGGCTTCGAGCCCACGCACACCATCCAGGAGGCCATCCTGGACCTGAAGAACGCCTTCGAGGCGGGCAAGCTGCCCAACAGCATGGACGACATCCGCTACTTCAACGTGAAGCTCATGCAGGCCGTGAAGCTGAAGTAGCCGGAAGACAGACCGCGATGCGTCCCGCTTCCGAGATCGGTGGAAGCCCGGTCATCGGGCTGGACCTGGACAACACGCTCGTCGGCTACGACGAGCTGCTCTGCGAGCTGGCGGTGTCGGAGGGCTATCTCCCTCCGACGCCGCCGGGTTCGCCGGGGCTCGGCAAACGGGCCCTGCGCGACCGCCTGCGCGCCAAGGGCGACCAGGGCGAACAGGAGTGGCGCAGGCTCCAGGCCCTGGTCTACGGCACGCACATGCCCCGCGCCCGGCTCATGCCCGGCGTGGACCGCTTCCTCGCCCGCGTCTCGGCCCTGCGCGAGGCGGGCGCGGCGTTCACCCTGTACGTCGTGAGCCACAAGACCCGCGTGGCCAACAACTACTCCGACGGCGCGGACTTCCACCGGGCCGCGCTGGCGTTCCTCGAGGCCCAGGGCTTCTTCGCCCCGGGCGCCGGGCTGGAGCCCGGCCGGGTGTTCTTCGAGCCCACGCGCGAGGCCAAGGTGGCGCGCATCGCGGCGCTCGGCTGCACGCATTTCGTCGACGACCTGGAGGAGACCTTCGCGGAGCCCTCGTTTCCCCGGGGCGTCACGCGCATCCTCTACGACCCGGCGGGCGACGCGGCGGCCCAGGAGGGAGTGCGCCGCCTGGGCTCCTGGGACGAGATCGCCGACGCCCTGCTGGCGGAACTCGAGGGCGCGGTTCCGCCGGACTTCGGGGCCCTGGCGGGCGAGCCCCTGGCCGCCCGCGAACGCATCTACGGCGGCCGCAACTCCCGGGTCTACCGGGTGCGCGCGGTTTCCGGCCGGGAGTATGCGGGCAAACACTACCACCAGCACAAGGACGACCCCCGCGACCGTCTGGGCGCGGAGTGGCGCGCGCTCTCGCTCTTGTCCGGGCGGCCGGATCTGGCCCCCTTCGTGGCCCGGCCCGTGGCCCGGGACGCCTCCCGGGGCATGGCCCTGTACACCTTTCTTGACGGCGTGCAGGCCAGTCTGACGCCCGCCACCGGGGCCGACATGGACGCCTGTCTGGAGTTCCTGTGCGGCCTGCGCCGCCTGGCGCGTGAGCTGCCGGAGGCGAAGGCGGCGGAGATCCCGGCCGCCTCCGAAGCCTGTTTCTCCCTGGCCGCCCTGGCCGCCAACCTGCGGAAGCGGCTGACCGCGCTCCAGGCCGTGCCGGAGGACGCCTGCCTGGGCCGCGAACTCGCGGAATACCTCTCCGGCGCGCTGACGCCCTTCATGGCGGAGAGCCTCGCCCGGGCGGAAGACCTCCTGGGCGACCCGTCGCGTGAGCTGCCCCGGGAGCTGCGCACGCTTTCGCCCTCGGACTTCGGCCTGCACAACGCCCTGCGCGGCCCGGCGGGCCTGCGTTTCGTGGATTTCGAATACTTCGGCTGGGACGACCCGGCCAAGACCCTCTGCGACTTCGCGCTGCACCCGGCCATGAACCTGCCCAGGGAGTTGCGGCGGCGTTTCGCCTCGGGGTTCCTGGAGCGTTTCGGCCGGGAGGATTCCGGCTTGCGGGACCGCGCGGGCGCGGTGTATCCCCTCTACGGAATCAAGTGGTGCCTCATCCTGTTGAACGAGTTTCTGCGCGGCGCGGACGCCCGTCGGCGCTTCGCGGCGGGCTCGGCCTGCGCGGACGACGATCCGGCCCGGCGCGGGGCGCAGCTGTCCAAGGCCCGGCTGATGTTGGAGCAAGCGAGGATATTTGATGCGACAGACGGTATGCGTTGAGACCCAGCCCGGCGGGCTGACGCCCCTGGACGACCGGGGCAGGAAGCTGCGCCGGGACGTGGTGGAGATTTTCGAACATTCCCGGCGCGGGCACGTGGGCAGCACCTTCTCGCTCATCGAGATCGTGCGGGTGCTCTATGACGACATCCTGCGCATCGACCCGAGGAATCCCAGGGATCCCAAGCGCGATCGCTTCATCCTGAGCAAGGGCCACGGCTGCCTGGCGCTGTACGTGGTCCTGGCGGACAAGGGCTTCTTCCCGGCCGGCGAGCTGTGCCGCTTCTGCGCCTACGACGGCATCCTGGGCGGCCACCCGGAGGCGGGCAAGGTGCCCGGCGTGGAGGCCAGCACCGGGGCCCTGGGCCACGGCCTGTCCATCGGCGTGGGCATGGCCGTGAGCGCCCGCATGGACAAGCGCGACAGCCGCGTCTACGTGGCCATGGGCGACGGCGAGATCAACGAGGGCAGCGTGTGGGAGGCGGCGCTCTCCGCCGGCAACCGCGGGCTCGACAACCTCTGGGCCATCGTGGACTACAACAAGCAGCAGTCCTACGACACCACCTTCGAGGTGCAGAACCTGGAGCCCCTGGCCGACAAGTGGCGGGCCTTCGGCTTCGCCGTGACCGAGGTGGACGGCCACGACCTCCGCGCCCTGCGCGAGGCCTTCAAGAAACCCCTGGAGCCCGGCAAACCCACCTGCGTCATCTGCCACACGGTGAAGGGCAAGGGCTACGTTCCCTCGGAGAACAACCTCGCCTGGCACCACAAGAGCAAGTTCACGGACGAGGACATGGCCGGGCTGCGCGCGGCCTTCCCGCTGAAGGAGGGCGCCTAGGATGCGCGGCAAGTGTCTCAACATGGTCCATGAACTGGCCCGCAAGGACGAGCGCATCGTCTTCCTGGGCTCGGACCTGGGCTTCGGCACCCTGAAGAAGTTCCGCGAGGAGCTGCCCGAGCGTTTCATCATGGAGGGCATCAACGAGGCCCACGCCATCGGCATGGCCGCCGGGCTGGCCTTCGACGGGCGCATCGTCTACGTGAACACCATCGCCACCTTCCTGACCCGGCGCTGCTTCGAGCAGGTGGCGCTGGACCTCTGCCTGCACAAGGCCGACGTGCGGCTCATCGGCAACGGCGGCGGCCTGGTGTACGCCCCGCTGGGCTCCACGCACCTGGCCATCGAGGACATCGCCATCTTCCGGGCCCTGCCGAACATGGCCATCGTGGCCGTGGCCGACGCCGAGGAGATGGAGCGCATGATGCCCCAGACCGTGGACTGGCCGGGGCCGCTCTACATCCGGCTGGCCAAGGGCTACGACCCCATCGTCTCCGACCCGGCCATCCCCTTCGTGCTCGGCAAGGGCATGGAGATCCGCCGGGGGACCGACGCGCTCATCCTCTGCACCGGCGTGACCCTGGGCCCGGCCAAGGCCGCCGCCGACGAGCTGGCCGGGGAGGGGATCTCCTGCTCCATCCTGCACATGCACACGGTGAAGCCCTTCGACGCGGAACTCTTCCTGGACATGGCCCGCGGGGTGCGCGCCGTGGTCAGCGTGGAGGAGCACACGGTCGTGGGCGGCCTGGGCGGCGCCGCGGCCGAACTGCTGGCCGAGACGCCCTTCGCGCGGCAGCCGCGCTTCAAGCGCCTGGGCATCCCGGACATCTTTCCCGACAAGTACGGCACCCAGAACCAGCTCATGAGCCGTTTCGGCATCGATCAGAAGGCCGTGACGGAGGCCGTGAAGGGTCTGTTGGCCTGACGCGGAAACATCATTCTTCAGCAAACTTCGGAGGAACACATGGGACAGCTTCGCAATTTCGTGACCCCGCTGCACAAGGCCACCAAGCGCGACTACATCGGCCGCATGGTCGACGACAAAGTGACGTGCATGCTCAAGGCCAAGGAATACGAGTTCGACTACTGGGACGGCGACCGCCGTTTCGGCTACGGCGGCTACCGCTACATGCCCGGCCGCTGGGCCCCCGTGGCCAAGGCCATGATCGAGACCTACGGCCTGAAGGCCGGTTCCCGCGTGCTCGACGTGGGCTGCGGCAAGGGCTTCCTGCTGCACGAGATGCTGCTCCTCGAACCGGGCCTGGAGATCACGGCCTTCGACATCTCCGAGCACGGCCTGGCCTCCAACACCGACGAGGTGAAGGAAAAGGCCACCCTGTTCCGCTACCGGGCCCAGGACGCCTATCCGTTCGGCGACAAGTACTTCGACCTGGTCATCTCCCTGGCCACCCTGCACAACCTGCGCATCTTCGAGCTGAAGACCGCCCTGGCCGAGATCGAGCGCGTGGGCAAGCAGGGCTACGTGATGCTCGAGAGCTACCGCAACGAGCAGGAGCTGTTCAACGTGCAGTGCTGGGCGCTGACCTGCGAGAGCTTCTTCGACACGGCGGAGTGGATCTGGCTGTACCGCCACTTCGGCTACACCGGCGACTACGAGTTCATCTACTTCGAATAGCAGCGCGAAGGAGTCCGTCATGCAAGTGAAGAAGACCACCGCCGCCATCCTGGTGGAACAGAAGAAGCCCCTGGTCGTGGCCGAGATCGGCCTGCCGGAGGCCCTGTCCTTCGGCCAGGTGCTGGTGAAGATCCTGTACTCCGGCATCTGCGGCGCGCAGCTCAACGAGATCGCGGGCGCCAAGGGTCCGGACAAGTTCCTGCCGCACCTGCTGGGCCACGAGGCCGTGGCCGAGGTGCTGGAGATCGGCCCGGGCGTGAAGACGGTCAAGCCCGGCCAGCGCGTGTGCCTGCACTGGCGTCCGGGAACGGGCCTGCAGTGCGAGCCGCCCAAGTACGACTGGGACGGCAAGGTGGTGAACGCGGGCTGGGTGACCACCTTCAACCGCCACGCGGTCATCAGCGAGAACCGCATGACCCCGGTGGCCGAGGACTTCGATCCGCGCCTGGTGCCGCTTCTGGGCTGCGCCGTGACCACCGCCATGGGCGTCGTCAACAACGACGCCCAGGTGAAGATCGGCCAGAGCGTGGTCGTCTTCGGCGTGGGCGGCGTGGGCCTGAACATCGTCCAGCTGGCGGCCCTGGTGGGCGGCAACCCGGTCATCGGCGTGGACCTCTCCGACGAGAAGGCCGAGATGGCGAAGAAGTTCGGCGCCACCCACGCCTTCAACTCCAGGAACGTGACCGACATCGCCGCCGAGATCAAAAAGATCGTGGGCGAGGCCGGGGCCGACGTGGTCATCGACACCACGGGCAACGCGCGGATCATCGAGCTGTGCTACGAGCTGACCCACGCCGACGGCCGGACCATCCTGGTGGGCGTGCCCACCAAGGGCGACAAGGTGAACATCTACACCCTGCCGCTGCACTTCAAGAAGGTGCTCAAGGGGTCCGAGGGCGGCTCCTGCCTGCCCGCGCTGGACATCCCGCGCATGATCAACCTGGTCAAGCTGGGCCGGGTGAGCCTGGACGGGCTCGTGACCCACGAGTTCGCGCTCGAGGACATCAACAAGGCCCTGGACACGGTGCGCACCGGCCAGGCGGGCCGGGTGCTCATCAAGATGTAGCAGGTGGACGCATGACCAAGGCGACCCGTGAGCCGCAATATCGAGGATACGTGGAGAGCGCCGAGACCGAGGGGCTGGAGCGGTTCGGCCTGATGAGCAACCAGGTCTGGCGGCATGATCCCAAGCGCCTGGTGTTTCTGCTGTCGCGCTACAAGTTCGTGGCCAAGATGCTCGCGGGCAAGAACCGGGTGCTGGAACTCGGCTGCGCCGACGCCTTCGGTTCCCGCATCGTGCGGGCCGAGGTGGGCGGCCTGGTCTGCGCGGACTTCGACCCGGCCGCACCTGTTGCTGTATTCGCGGGCGTATTTCGCGCTCGATCGCCGCTTCGGGCGGCGGGGCTGGGCTATTGAGCATGGCCGCGCCCGGCGGGCTGAGGCGAAGGAGGGTGATCGGATGAAGGAGCAGACGCTCGTCGTCGGCGCGGGAGGCTGTCTGGGGCGGGCCGTGCGCGCCGAACTCGCGGGTTCAGGGTGGCCGGTCTCCGTCTCCAGCCGCGAGGCCGGAGCCCCGGTGTTCGTGAATCTGGAAGCGCCTGCGGATTCCTGGCGATTGCCCGAGGGCGGGGGCGCGGCCTTCCTCCTCGCCGCGCTAACGGATACGGCGGCCTGCGAGGCCGACCCGGCGCGGGCCCGGATGCTCAACCTGGAGGCCCCCCGGGAGCTGGCCCGGATGCTGGCCGCGCGCGGTTTCTTCGTGGTCTTTCCCTCCACCAGCCAGGTCTTCGACGGCTCCGCGAGCCTGCCCGGGCCGGACGCTCCGACGAATCCCGTGACCGTCTACGGCGGGCTCAAGGCCGAGGCCGAGGCCGCGATCCTGGGAGACTCGCCCCGGAGCGCCGCCGTATTGCGGATATCCAAGGTGCTCGACGCCGGAAACGGGCTCATCCGTCGCTGGGTCGGCGACCTGCTGGCCGGGCGGACGGTGGAGGCCTTCAGCGACATGGTCATGGCCCCGGTGAGCGAGATCGATGCCGCCCGGACCATGTTGGGATTGGCCCGGGCGCGGACGCCGGGACGGTTCCATCTCTCCGCCGCGCGCGACATGAGTTATTTCGAGGCCGCCCGGCTGGGGGCGGCGGTGCTGGGCGCGGACCCCGGGCTGGTCCGTCCGGTCTCCGGCGCCGGGCGCGGCCTGTTCCTCCCGGCCCATGCTGCGCTGGGCGCGTCCGATCCGGCTCCCGAGCCGGAGGAGGCCGTGCGCCGGGCCTTCGAACTGGCCGCCGGGGCTCTCCGGGGCGGGCGGACATGACGCGCGGCCGGGCGGCGGGGAAGGCTCCGTGAGCCGCTCGACTTCTACCTGGGCAGAGACTCCATGATGTCCATCCAGTGGTGCAGGATCGCGCTGTGGGCGGTTTCCGCCTGGCCGTAGGTGGCGGCGGGAACGAAGAAGCACAGGTCGGCCAGGTCGCGGCTGGCGTTGTCTGGACCCATGGCGCACAGGGCCACGGAGCGCAGACCCTTCTCCCGGGCGACTTCCAGGGCGCGGACCACGTTGGGCGAGTTGCCGGAGCTGCTCACGGTGATGAGCAGGTCGCTTTCCCGACCGTACCATCTCAGGGGTTCGGCGAAGACGTCGGCGTAACAGAGGTCGTTGCCGATGGCGGTGAGCAGCGAGGGGTCGGTGAAGACCTGGGTGCGGACCCGGGCGTTTTTCGCCAGGTCGGCGGAGAAGTGACAGGCCATGGACGCGCTGGCCCCGTTGCCCGCGAAGTAGGTCGTGCCGCCGTTGGACCGGACGGCGACGGTCCATTGGGCCCACAGGGCGAAGGCCCGTTCGATGTCCACGGGGACGCGCCCGCGTGTTTCGGCCTCGACGCGAGCGAGATTGTCGGCCAGCAGCGCCGCGAAGTCATTCCAGTCCGCCATTCATTCGCTCCTTCCGCCGGGGATCGTCCTGGTCGTTTGAAAAGAACGTGTCGGGCCATGCACGATGAGAAAGGCGGCGATATATTTCATTGCGCATCCTTTGCGGGATGATGAGTTGAAAATTCACGTTGTCACGTGTCGCGGCAGCCTATCGCGTTTCATTATCCGTGTAAAACGCCGAGAACGTGAGAATGCCCCGGAGATCGGCGTCTCCGGGGCATTCATTGCATCACTTCCATCCGTTCTCGCGGGAGCGGAGGAGCCTGGGAACCACAATCCGGGCCATGCCGAACATCAGGCCGTGGCGCTGGACGCCTTGGGGAAAGGAATCGGGCCGCCGGAGCGATTCAGCTCTTTTCCGCCCATCCCCGTGATTCCCATTGCGGGTGGAAGGCCCCCAAGGAGAATGTCCCGGGCGTGATCCTCATTTTTCCTCGTCTTTCCGCTTGCGCGAGGGCGAGCGCAGGAACCAAGCCATGACGGGTATGGCGACGCCAAAGAGCATGAGCGCCGCGCCGAAGTAGCGCGGACAGGGTATCGGTACGCCCCGGTTATACAGCTCGCCGTCGGCCACGCCCGAGAGTCCATACAGGAAGAAGAGGGCCCCCATGCCTATTTCACTCCATTTGACTCTCTTCAATGCCTCTCCCTTCGCGCGGCGGCTTCTTGCGTGGTCACGGAGTCGCCCTTGAGGTGTGTGCGGAGTTCCGGGATGTGGCTCGTACGCATCATGCCCCATCGCCAGAGTTCTCGTCTTTCCGCTTGCGCGAGGGCGAGCGGAGGAACCAGGCCATGACGGGTATGGCGACGCCAAAGAGCATGAGCGCCGCGCCGAAGTAGCGAGGGTAGAGCACTGGCACGTCCCGGCTGTACATCTCGCCCCTGGTCACGCCCGAGAGTCCGATAAAGAAAAACATGACTCCCATGTATGCTTCCCACAGCTTGATTCTCTTCACTGTCGTTTCCTCCGTTATTTCTGAAGCTCTTCCCGCCCCTTCGTGGCGAGATAACCCGCCAGTCCACCACGGGTGAGCGGAGGAGGGCCGGGATCAAAGAAGCCGGAAACAAAGTCCGTTCCAATAGCCACCTTGTCGGGATGCCGCATGGCCGTGGTCATGACCGCCGGGGCGACTTGGGCCGCGCCGGCGGCCGCGATCGGCAGCGCGCCCGCGCCCAGGGCGACGGCGGTATACTTTTGCAAGTCCTCGTTCGTCTTGAAGGCGTCAACGGTCTTGCCGATCGCCTCTCCCGCTCCGTCCGCGCCCTTGGACATGGCCTCGCCGATACCGGCCGGGGCGGTGTCCCAGAGCTTGCCGAATCCGGCTCCGATCTTTTTGAGCCCGTCCCAGAAGCCGCCTTCCAGCCCCAACGGGTCCACCCCGTTCACCGGGTCGTCGAGGCAGTAGCCGTACCAGTCCGGGTCGCCGCCCGCGTCGCCCAGGGGGTCG
>Ga0265295_1002818_pt1 | contig 26506 bp, 26 predicted proteins | sample Munlansysbiofilm_FD_192503 | JGI IMG/M metagenome (GOLD analysis project Ga0265295, IMG submission 192503) | Leachate microbial communities from a municipal landfill in Southern Ontario, Canada - Methane capture system biofilm | ecosystem: Engineered > Solid waste > Landfill > Unclassified ... | reverse complement strand
TGATAGCAGGGGCTTTTGGTTTTGACTGCGTGCTTATTGTTGTGAGCGCGTTTGAGGGAATTAAGCCACAAACTATAGAGCATCTTGAGATTTTAAAACTCCTTGGTGTTAGAGATGCAGTTTTGGTATTGAGTAAGAAAGATCTTGTGAGCGTTGATGAACTAGAAGCAAAATTAAAAGATATAGAAGAGTTTGTAAAGAGCTATGAGTTTGACATAAAGTTTAGTATGGGCGTCTCTGTTTTTGATGAGAACTCTATAGAAGACTTAAGAGATAGGCTTTTTAGACTTGAAGCTAGCTCAAAACTAGAAGAGAACTTCTTTAGATACTATGTTGATAGAGCTTTTAGCCTAAAGGGTGCTGGAACTGTTGTAACTGGGAGTGTTTTAGGTAAACCCATAGCAGTTGATGAGAAGCTTTTTATTTGTGATTTGCAAAAAGAGATAAGGGTTAAAAATCTACAAGTCCACGATGCCAACGTAGAGAGGGCAAACATCTCAAATAGAGCCGCTATAAATATAAGTGGCTTGGATGCAAAGAGTGTGCAAAGAGGCTTTATCATCAGTAAAAAAGGTTATCTTAGAGGTTTTAAATCCATAGATATCTCATTTTCAAGTATTGCAGATAAGGCACTTCATCACAATAGAAACTATTCTATCTATATTGGTTCAAAAAGACTAGATGCAAAGATTTTACTCTATAACTCACAAGACTCTCTTCAAAGCGGATATGCAAATATCAAGAGTGATGAGGATATCTTTAGTATCTTTGGTGAAAAAATTATCATCCGTGATGGGAATGAGAGTGTAGCTGGTGGAGTTGTATTAAACCCCATAAATGATCCGATGAAAAAACAGCAAAAGCTTCTTCTGCTTGAGGCGCTCTATAAAAAAGATATAGCAAAAGCTTATGAGATTTTAACCGAAGTACATAAAAAAGGCTTGGGTTTAATCTCTTCAGCACAAAGATTTGCACTCTCACACGCTGATGCATTGCAAGCCACAAAAGAGCTGAAAAATACATTTGTTGATGAAAAAGAGTTAGTTATATATCCGCTATCTACAAAAGAGCTTATATATAAAAACATAAAGAGCATCTACACTAAAAACCAGTACGCACTACTTTCAAACTCATCCATAAAACTACGCCTTAAGTGGGCAAGTGAGGGCTTTATTCAAGTGGTTTTAGATGAGTTAGAAGAGGAGGGCTTTTTACTTAAAGATGCAAATCTTTATAGAAGTAGCCAGATAAAAGAGGACTTTACAAGCTCACTCTTAAACATTGTTTTAGAGCGACTTGAAAAAGAATCACTTGCTCCTACAGCTCCTTATAATATTTACGATGATTTAGACTTAGATAGAAAAATGGGCGATGATATATTAAAGACACTTTGTGCAAAAAAACAGGTTATAAGACTCCAACACAACATTTTTATACACCACAGAAGCCTTGGCATGATAGTTGATGCGATGAAGAGCATTATAAAAAAAGATGGATATGTAGATATCGCAAACTTAAAAGAGAAGTATGATTTAAGTAGAAAGTATCTTATAGCATACCTAGAATATCTGGATAATTTCTCAGATATCACAAGAGATGCAAATAAGAGAGTGTTTTTAGGTAGTTAACTGATTTCGCCTATATAATTAAATGCAAAGAAGAGTCTCTATATAATAGCAAATAAACTAAACTAAAAAGAAGAGTAAAATAATGAAAGAAGTAGAGATAGAGTTATTTAAATTTGATTCAAAAGTGGATTATCTACCGTACTACAAAAATTATGCACTAAAGTATAAAGAGAGCGAGACTGTCCTAGAACTTCTAAACGAGATAAACAGCATTGAAGCGTTTACTTATGAAAATACACCTAAATTTAATCTAAAAATCAACGGGCTCTTCGTAGATGCAGGAGAACTTATCAAAGATGTAGTAGAAAAAACATCAGATAGACTAAAAATTGAGCCTGTGAGTATATATAGAGCGTTAAATGATTTGGTGATTGATAAGAAAGATTATCTACAAAAGATAGCTCTTTTTAAAGAGTATCTTACCCCAAAAGAGATGGATGAGTATGCAAAAAATCTTGAGCTAGACTACTTTGCTTCAAACACTTATGAGATAGATAGAGACTATATAGGTGACCATGCTCTTTTAATTGCTGCTGACATTATTGAACAAAAACCAGAATACAAAGATGAGATTATAAAGAAAATCTCCTCTTTTGATGATGGCATCTGGTATCACACTTCACTTAAAAACAGGGTTTTAAACTACGATGCAGGTAAAGAAAACAGGATAAATGCACTTTTAGAAATGTTACCTAAAGTTACAAAAATAAAAGTAGATTTAAACCAAAGAGTTGAAAAAGGAGATATAAAAATAACTCAATTTTTTGATGGATTTAATATAGCTGAGTTTGAGGGTTTAAACAGAGAGTCATGCGCAGAGGTTATAAAAAAATCCAAAGCAAACTATATAAAACTATACTCATCTAAGGATGATTTAGCCCCGTATTCTAGAGCTGTAAACAAAGATTTTTCTCGCAAGATTGCAGGCAATATTTTAATAGAAGCAAAAGATAGTAGTGCAGATTTTTTAATAGTAAGAGGCGAGAGTGATTTGTCGCTTTTTGATGGTGAACAAAAAAAGATAGAAAAAATCATGGGAAGAGAGATAGAGCTTCCTGTTATAACTCAAGAGCAATTTAAGTTGCTCTTAGAGGGAGAAAAAGATGCAAAGACTTTAGGCTTCAATAAACACAAAGTAAAAGTTTCGTTTTTATAAATAACCCTCTGATTAATCCATAAACTAGATTCCGCCTCAAGCACCAAATGGCAGTACACTCGTCATCCTCAACTTGATTTGGGATCCAACATAATAATCCCTCAGAGCATTCAATCATAAAAGTCTTCTCAAGTTTAAAAAGAAAATTTCAATTCTTAGATATTCATAGGCTTTAAAAAAAGATATAATGTCATATGAAAAATAACAAAGCATTCTTGTATGGAGTTGGTTTTTTCATTGTAATCATTCTTTTACTAGCTGTATATGGGTACTACGAAAAATATAGAAAAGTACAGCTATACAAAGATTTTAGAGCCGACAAGAAGATTATGTGTGGTGATGTGATTGTACAAAAGAGTAGAGGTTGGGTTATCAAAAATAATAGATTTTTTAGTAATGGTAAGACTATAAAGACCATAGTCTTTTGTAAAAGTATAAACAATGCTCAGTAGTGATTTTAAGTCTATAGTTTTAAATTCTACACCGCTAATTGATGTTCGTGCTCCCATAGAGTTTGAAAAAGGCACATTTGTTCATGCCATAAATCTGCCACTTATAAATGATAAAGAGAGACATGAGATAGGCATCTGCTATAAAAAATATGGCAATAATGAAGCCGTAAAATTAGGGCATAAACTTGTGAGCGGTGCTGTAAAAGAAGAGCGCGTTAATGCTTGGTTGGATTTTATAAAACAAAATCCAGATGCTAAACTTTTTTGTTTTAGAGGTGGACAACGCTCTAAAATATCACAAGAGTGGCTTAAAAGTGCAGGATGCGATATCACACGCCTCAAAGGTGGATATAAAGCCTTTAGAAATTATCTTTTAGAGCAAACAGAAGAGTCTTGCACAAGGTTTAAGCCCATCATACTTGGAGGCCACACAGGTTCTGGTAAAACTATACTTCTAAAGACTCTACAAAACTCCATAGATCTTGAGGGTTTAGCAAACCACAGAGGTTCATCATTTGGCAAAAAAATTACTCCACAACCTTCGCAGATAGATTTTGAAAATAGCCTGGCTTATGAACTTATACAAAAACTTGATAAGGGCTTTAAAAATTTAGTTTTTGAAGATGAGGGTAATCGAGTAGGAAGATTATTTATCCCGAAGAATTTAGCAAAACATATTTCACAAGCCCCTCTTCTCATACTTCAAACTCCCATAGAAGAGAGGATAGAGATAACCTTTGCTGAGTATGTTGTAGAGGCCCAAAAAATGTACACTAGCGATTTAAAACAGTGGAAGAGTGAGATGCTAGGTGCTATGCATAGAATAGAGAGAAGGCTTGGTAGTCAAAGACATACAGAGGTATGCAAGAGCTTTGAAGGCGCATTTACAGAGCAGATGCGAAGTGGCTCGTTAGAAGCTCATAAAGAGTGGATTAAGACTCTTTTAAGCGATTATTATGATCCAATGTATGACTATCAAATTCAAAAACGCTCTAAGCAAGTAGAATTTAGAGGTTCAAGCAAAGAGATTTTAAAATATTTATCTACTCTTTAGCAGCAACTCTATTTCTACCACTATTTTTTGCAATATAGAGAGCGTCATCGGCTCTTTTTAAAGCTAGCTCAACATTTTCTTCATTTTCTACATCTATTTGAGCTACGCCTATACTTACTGTAAAGTTAAACCCTTCATTTTTGGGAGAAACTAGAGTCAATTCTTCTACTAAGATGCGTAATTTTTCGGCTAAAATTGTGGCATCTTCGAGTCCAGTATTTGGCAGTAATATAACAAACTCTTCGCCCCCGTATCTACAAACTATATCACTTTTTCTTTGACTCTCAAGTAGAAGTCGTGATAAGTTTATCAGTACTTCATCACCAAACTGATGTCCAAAAGTGTCGTTTACTCTTTTAAATCTATCGATATCTATCATAAGAATAGAGAGATTTTTTCTCTCTCTTTTAGAGATATCTAAAACTTTCTTAGATATCTCAGTGAAATATCTTCTGTTGTACAGCTTAGTCATTGGGTCAGTAGATGCTAAGAGTTTTAACTCTATCTGCTTAAGTTTTTCTTCCTCTTTCTCCTCTTCCATTAGTCTAAATTTATATGCAACTAAGTAAGAGAGTAAAAAGGCTTCGATGACAAGACCAATACTTGTACCATGTGATGAGATATAGTTAGAATCTACAAAACCCATAAAATACAGAAGAGCATAAACACTAAAAATCAAATAAAATGTATGTGCAAAAAGAAATATTTTTATGAGTTTATCACCTTTTATGTAGAGACTAATACTAATCCACATAAAAATAACAAGGGCATAACTAGGCGATAGAATCATAATCTCTAGTGCACTAGTAAAATTTATGAGTCCATAGATGCAGTTTGATAAGGAGATAACTATGATGCTAGATAGGAGCCTGTTTTCAAACTTATAATTTTCTTTTGTTCTAAATAGGGTTTTAATAAATAGTGCTAAAAAGATTGGAGCTATCATTATGCCAAAGTTAAATCTAGCGGGAGCGGAACCATAAATTTCAAAATAGTGTGCTAGTGAACCATAGACATAAAAAATCCACAGAGTTGAAGAGATAAGATATAGAGAGTAGTAGAGATACTCTTTATACCTAGAAGATATAAAAATAAGTAAGTTGTATAGAGCTAAAGCCAAAAGTAGTCCAGATATCAGCACGGCATCTACTTTTTCATATATCAAGTAGCTAATAGACTCTTTCTCAGAAAATATTAAAAACTTGTAAAAATGATATGCTGGAGTTTTTTGATGCACATATATTGTTTTATACTCACTTGGATTTAGGGTAAATTTGTAGATTGCATCTGCACCATTTAGTTGCTCTTTGGCTTGCTGACCATATGGAGCGATTGTAAGGCTATCTATAAGTTCATCTCTGCCATCTACTTCAAAATAATCTAAACTTGAGTATTTGTATGCTAAATCCTGATGTAAAAAAAGAGTTTGTTGTTTATCAGTTGTATTGAAAAACTTTATTTTAATCCAAACATTTTTGACTTTAACACCTAAAGAGTCTTTACTAGAGCCTTGTTTGAACTCTATGGATTTAATATCCTCAAATTTTACTTCATTAGTAGTATCAATAAAATAGCTTAGTTCAAAATTCGTAATATTGAATTTATCTGAATCTATATTTACAATCGGTCCAGCCCATGAGAGTGAGAAAAGTAGTAAAAACAGTATTAAAAATTTCATATTTTTTCTTTTTGCTGTATTTTGTTTAATAAGAAAATAATACCTAAATAACCGCATATATAGTAGTAAAATAAAATAAAAGTGCAGTTAAAGTAGGTTTTATAGATAGATAGATTTAGATTATATCTTTTTTTGCTTTTTTTTAATTTGTAAGCACCCTTATCTCTTCTTCTAGCCATGCTATGAGTAGTTCGTTTTCTTCTTTAGATAGATTTGCTTTTTCGTGGATAAAGCGATAACTTGGAAGTGCCATCCGTTCATTTTTTATGGTTGTGATGGCTCTATTTAGACGCTTTTCCTTTGTTTTTGAGTCTATATTGTTGTAGTTTGAGAAGTTTAGAGCTTTGCGTCCATCATCGACATGAGATGCTACAAAAAAAGAAAATGGAGCTATGGAAGCGTAGAGAGGCCATTTTGTCTCATTTGAGTGGCAATCATAACAACTTTTTTTTAAAATTTTCATCACGCTTGCATCTGTGTTTAGTCTATGCTGTGAGTCGATTGGTGGGTTTGTTTTTTCTAGTGGGATTAGTTGTAACAATAGTAAAAAAACAACAAAAGTGATAATGATTTTTTTCATATTTTCTCCATATATATTAGCATCTTAAAGTTGGACTATATCGCTAAAGAGGTTAAGTCTTGCATGCAAATATTTAAAAAGGCAATTTTCCCATTATTACATCGTGAGAGTTTACATACTGCTCACACTTAACACCGCCGAGCTTCACACACGCTTCTTGCCACTCTTTTGAGTGACCATCACCTCGTTTGAAGTTTTGTAGCTTAAACATAAGTGCGTGAGCGTATTCGTGAGCTATAACGCTATCTACCATATAATCCATACTCTCTTGCATCACTTTTTTATTTAGGTAGATTTTTATCTCACCATTTGCATAAGAAGTGAGACCGTAGAGCATACCTTTAAACTCATCTGTAACAATAAGAGGAACCCTAAAACTAAAACCGTAGTTTTTTTGCATCAAAGAGAGTACCTCTCGCTCCTTTTGTATAATGCGGTCTTTGTAGCTTTGAGGGATGTCATTGTTTTTAAAGTTATAGTCATCATAGTAGTTTTTTGCTAAGACTAGGGATGCAAGGATGATGATGCCCAAGAAAAGTAGCTCAAACTTTTTTATAAACATAGTTTTATAAAACCTCTAGCTCTTTTTTACTTGGCTCAAAGCAAAACTCTCTTGCAACATACCAGTCAGCTATCTCTTTGTCACTATACTGATGCTCTCTTTGCTTTGGAGGTATAACGCTGTTTCTAACTTTAGAACGGATGATGCCCATAACTAAATATGCAGCTATTAAAGATGCTATAGCCATAAAATAATCTTGCAAATACCAAACAAGAAGAGCAATGATATATATGCCAAACTGTAAAAAAACTCTTATAAGTAAAGAGATGAGTTTACACTTTTTTGAGCTTAGTTTTGGTGTTGGTTCTAGCATCTCTAAGATCTCATGATTCACTTTTATGCCTTGTATCCCGCCACTCCGTGCTTGAAGCGGAAGCTAGATTTATAGATTAATTCAGATGGTTCAATTATATCCAAACTATCTAAACTCTACGAAATGCTAAGAGACTAAAAATAGATGAGTCACATGGACTAAAGCTTTTTGATATTATTTGTAACTATTAACTTTTTTTCGATAAGATACTAAAAATCTAAAAAAAGGACATTTAAGATGGCAAAACATCAGTTTCAAACAGAAGCAAATCAAATACTAAACTTAATGATACACTCACTATATTCAAACAAAGAGATTTTTCTTCGTGAGCTTGTCTCAAACGCATCAGATGCACTTGATAAACTAAATATGTTGGTTTTAACAGATGAGAAGTACAAGGGAGTTACTTTTGCTCCTAGAATCGATATCATAGCTGATAAAGAAGCAAAAACTCTTACTATCAAAGACTCTGGTATCGGTATGAATGAAGAAGATTTGATGAACAACTTAGGAACTATTGCTAAGTCTGGAACAAAAGCATTTTTAGAAAATCTAACTGGAGATCAGAAGAAAGACTCCAATCTTATAGGTCAGTTTGGTGTTGGTTTTTATGCTTGTTTTATGGTTGCATCTAAAGTAGAAGTTACTACTAAAAAAGCAGGTGAGACGCAAGCGTTTTTATGGACAAGTGCAGGTGATGGCGAGTTTGAGATAGAAAAAGCTTCAAGAGAGACTCACGGAACTACTATAGTAATGCACCTAAATGATGATGAAGATGAGTTTTTAGAGACGCATAGAGTTGAGAGTATTATCAAAAAGTACTCTAACCACATCCCATTTCCTATTTTTATGGATAAAGAGAAGTATATTGCTGCAGTTACAGATGATGATGGTAAAGAGACAGAACCATCACGCACAGAGATAGAAAATACTCAGATTAACCGTGCAAATGCACTGTGGACTATCTCAAAAAGTGAGATAAAAGATGAAGAGTATAAAGATTTTTATAGCTCAATAGCTCACTCTTCAGAAGAGCCATTAGCATGGATGCACAACAAAGCAGAGGGCGCTATAGAGTACACTACACTCTTTTATATCCCAAGCAAAGCGCCTATGGATATGTATAGAGTTGACTATCAAACTGGCATCAAACTCTATATCAATCGTGTTTTTATCACAGATGACGAAAAAGAGCTAATGCCAACTTATCTTAGATTTTTACGTGGTGTGATTGACTCTAAAGACCTTCCGTTAAATGTTTCTCGTGAGATTTTACAATCAAACGCAGTTATGAACAAAATCAAAAATGCCTCAGTGAAAAAGGTTCTCTCAGAACTAGCAAAAATGGCTAAAAAAGATCCTAAAAAATATGAAGAGTTCTTTAGTGAATTTGGAAATGTTTTAAAAGAGGGTCTCTATAGTGACTTCTCAAATCGTGAGAAAATCTTAGAGCTTATGAAGTTTAACACTCTAAACTCTAGCGAAAAAGTTATGATAGAAGATTTTGTTAAAAATATAGATGAAAGTAAAAAAGAGATCTACTACATTACAGGAAAAACATCACTCTCAATGCTAAAAGCTTCTCCAGCACTAGAGAAGTTTAAGTCTCGTGGCATCGATGTTTTAGTGTTAAATGAAGAGGTAGATACTATCATCTTCCCAATGGTTACTGAGTATAAAGATTATAAACTTGTATCAGTAGCAGATGCTAAGTTTGATGAGAGTGAAGATGAGAAAAAAGAGCAAGAAGAGGTTGCAAAATCTTTTGAAGGTTTAGCAAAAGAGTTTAAAGCTGCTCTTGGTGATGCTGTTAAATCAGTTGAGACTACATCTGATTTGGTAGATTCTCCTGTTAAACTAAAAGTAGATAAAGAAGATCCAGCTTATATGATGGCTCAAATGATGAAACAGATGGGACAAGATACAGGGGCACCAGCACCTGCTCCAATCTTACAGATAAATCCAAAGCATGAGCTTCTTATGAAATTAAAAGATTCAGCGGATCAAAATCTTATAAATGATGCGGCGCATGTTCTGCTTGACCAAGCAAAACTATTTGATGGTGTAGAACTTGATGATACGGCAGATTTTATCGTAAGATTAAATAGAATAATCTCTAAAGCTATATAATCTTCAAAAATGTGAGTGCATTTTAGCACTCACTATTTTCTCTTTACTGAATCGGAGACTTTTTCAAGCAAACCTTGAGGTTTCTTTATATAGGTTGGATTTTTATCGTCTAGTGGAAGTGCAAAAGCTAAGATTATAAAAATAAATGAAAAAACTACCCCACCCAAAATACTTAGGATGAGTTTTAGTTGAAAATCTTGCATATAGTTTTGCACCTTTATAGAATGTGGTAAGAATTTTAAATTATATCATGTTAAAATTACATATGCTAAAAAAGACACAGATTTTACTCTCATCACTTTTGCTTGCTTTCTCGCTAGATGCCAAAGAACCACTGCTTGGCATCTTAACTTCGGTACACTCAAATGAGATGCAATCCTTCAATATATCAAAATTCAATTTAACATGCAGCCCTTACGGTGTTTTGACGCTAGAGAGACTATATGAGATTTCTGAGGATAATTCAGTTTGTAGAGAGATGATAATAAACATCTACGCTAAATATCCAGACCTTAGATATTTTGCTCAAAGACTCTTAAAAGTGCAGCAGAGATATCATATAAGACCAAAAGAAAGAGGTGAATGTGTTTTGTACGCAAAAGGGCAGATGACTCTCTCAGAGCTACTTTTAGCCAAGGGTTTAGCCATAGTTAAACCTCTTTTTGATGATGAAGAGTTTAAAGATGACTTCAATACAGCCCAAAGAAGAGCGAGGCTAGATAAAAAGGGTCTATGGACGGAAGAAATTTTTGAGATATGTGCAGCTAAGCTTTATGAATAGGCCTAGCTCTGTTTGTTTGTCATATATATCCAAAACTCTTTATGGGAGTAGCCTTTGTTTAAGAAGTAGATCTGTAAAATTGCCACTCTATAGAGAGTAATGAGCATCTTTGCAAAGGGAATAAAAAGGCTCAAGCTTACAAGCAAAGACTGCTCTTTATCTCCTTTTGACATCATCATCTCTTGTATTCCAATATTTTTACTAAGATATATTCCAAAAAGTATAGAGAACAAAAAGTTTAAGCTCAGACCAAAAATCAAATAGGCTACAAAGTCTTGCTCATGCATTCCTGCTATCATAGTCCCTCCATAAATATTAAATTTAAAGTGTATTTTATCAAAACATTTCTTTTGTTACTATATATCACAAATCTATATAACATTCTATATTTTTGATGAAGTTTTGTTATGCTTTCAATAACAATATAAAAGGTTTAATTTATGAATAGTATCTCTATCCGATTTGCATTTACCTCTGTTTGTGTTGCTCTTTTTGTTCTGCTTCTGACAGGGAGTGTTAACTACTTCTTTTTAAAAAAAGAACTTCTTATGGAAGCTACACAAAAAGCAAAACTAATTGAAAAAAACAGTAGATTCGAAATAGAGTCTCTTATTTCTAGCGCCGAGGTGGCATCTTCTGGTTTAAAACGTCTTCTTGAAGAGGGTGATTTTAGTAAAGAAAATATAGAAAACAGGTTAACAAAGCTTCTAAGATATGGAGAGTCTTTTTTTGGTTCAACACTTGCATTTAAGCCTAAAAATTCAGAGATGCCGCTTTTTTCACCATATTTTTATAAAAAAGCAGACTCTATTTTATATAGTGATCTAGCTTCAGAAAATTATAATTATATTACAAAACCTTGGTATAAAATCCCAGTAGAGCTTGAAAAACCAATATGGAGTGAACCATATTTTGATGAAGGTGGTGGGAATGTTTTGATGTCAACATATAGTAACCCAGTTTTTTATAATGATGAACTTCTAGCAATATTGACTATTGACTTATCTTTGCAAAAGATTCAGGAGATGGTTTCATCTATCTCTGTACTTGAGTCTGGGTACGCATTTCTACTCTCTAAAGAGAATAAAATCTTATCACATCCAGATAATTCACTTGTGATGAAAACCTATGATAAAGAGTTTGCTACTCTCAACCAGATGATAGAAGTTGATGATTTTTGGTTTATCTATGTACCTATAGTCAATACGGATTTTACCCTAGCGATAGTTTTTCCAGAAGATGAACTTTTTTCAACATTACATAAAATGGCAATTATTTCTATATTATTAGCAATAGTAGGTTCATTTTTATTGGTTTTTACGATGATTCTTGCTTCAAGAAGGGTCACTGAGCCACTAAGAGAATTAACAAAGTTGACAGTTGATATAGCAAGGGGTAACTTTACTAAGGAGATAACAATTCCTAAAACTAATGATGAAACATCAAAACTCTCAACCGCAATGTCAACTATGCAAAAAGCGATTAAAAGGCAACAAGAACAGCTTAAAACTATAGCTACAACCGATGTTTTAACAGATCTTGGAAATAGATATAAGTTAATTAATGATATCAATAGTAGTAAAAATCCAGCACTAGCAATTGTAAAAATAGATGATTTTTCAGAGCTAAATGATTTTTATGGATATAAGCTTGGTGACCATATAGTCAAACAAATAGGGATAAATTTATCAAATCTTGTAAAAAGTAAAACTACAAATGTTTATCATATTCAAGGTGACAGATATGTTTTATTTAATCCAGATATAGATAAAGAAGAATTTACAAACAATATTAGCCAATTATTGAAAAATTTGGATGAGATAAGAGTTAAAATTAATGAAGAATATTTAAGTTTTAACTTTACTACAGGAATATCTTTTGAAGATAAAAGTGAGATTTTAACAACTGCTGATATGGCATTGCAAATTGCAATTAGAGGTAATGAAAATATTGTATTATTTATAGAAGAAATTTCTTTAAATAAAGAGTATGAAAACAATATTTTTTGGACAAAAAAGATAAAGCAAGCGATCCTAGATGATTGTTTTGTCCCTGTTTATCAGCCGATAGTAAATAATAAAAACAAAATTGCAGAAAAATATGAGTCACTTGTTAGATTGAGAGTTAAAGATAGATTAATCTCACCATCTCTCTTTTTAGAAATATCGAAAAAGACAAAGCATTACCCCACGATAACAAAAACTATGATAGAAAAAACTTTTGAAATATTTAAAGATAATAATCTAGAATTCTCACTAAATTTAACAATTGAAGATATTTTAAATAAAGAAATAGAGTATTTTATAGTTGCTATTTTAAATAAATATGATTTTGGCTCAAGAGTAGTTTTTGAGATAGTTGAATCTGAATCAATTGAGAATTTTGAAGAGGTTTTAAGGTTTTTAAATATAGTAAAAAGTTTTGGTTGTAAAATCGCAATTGATGATTTTGGAACAGGATATAGCAACTTTGTTTATTTGATGAGATTAAGCCCAGATTACATAAAAATTGATGGATCGCTAATTAAAGAGATTGATACAAATACTCAAGCGCAAGTTGTTGTTACTACAATTGTAGATTTTGCCAAAAAGATGGGAATAAAAACAATTGCAGAGTTTGTAGAAAATGAGCAAATATTAAATAAAGTAATTGAGCTTGATATTGATTACTCCCAAGGCTACTTCTTTAGCGAACCAAAAGTTACAATACCAAAGTAAATTAAATTTTATTTCTTGCTAAGAGGTTCATAAGATTTTATTCTTTTTTTTGTAAAAAAAGTACCAAAAGGGAGAAGTGACGCTATGAAAAAAATCAAACTCTCACTAAATGGCCACTTTGTCTCTTCCCACGCTTTTATAAGCAAAGCACAAAAAATTATAAATAAAATACCGTGAATCATACCTACGATTTTAACCGCCACTGCAATGCCTAGCAAGTACTTCATAGGCATTGCTACAAAGAGTAAAAGAAGGTAAGAATAGCCCTCTATTGTGTTAATATATCCGAACTTTTTTACACTGTTTTTTATCATTTCATCACTTTGGGATTGAATTTTGAGGCAATTATATAATCAAAAGGTAACAATAGTGCTAGTTTGAAAAAGTATGAAAGAAGACAAAACTTTATTTAAACATCTTTACACTATACTTTTCGTGCTAAATTGTAATTACAAAGGTAGATTTATGGAAACTAACCTCATATTAGAGGGTTTTAAATTTATGGCTTTAGGAATGGGTACCGTTTTTCTCTTTCTAATCACACTAATTGTGTTAATGAATCTTATGTCAACTGTACTTCATAAGTTTTTCCCTGAACCATCAGCTGCAAATTTAGAATCACAAACGCCAAATCAAAAAGATAATAAAAAAATCATTGCCGCCATTAGTGCCGCAATTTCTCACCATAGACAAGGTTAAGGATTAGAATGAGTAAAAAGTATATAGATGTAATGGATACAACATTTAGAGATGGTTTCCAGTCCGTATTTGGGGGTCGAGTTCTGATGGATGATTTTTTTCCAGCGGTCGAGGCAGCCAAAAGAGCAGGGATTAACCACTTTGAATTTGGTGGAGGTGCAAGATTCCAATCTTTGTACTTCTATTTAAGAGAAGATGCATTTCTTATGATGGATAAATTTCGCCAAATCGTAGGTCCAGATGCAAACCTTCAAACTCTAGCTCGTGGTGTAAACACAGTTATGCTAGATACTGGATCTAAAGAGCTAATAGACCTTCATGCAAAAATGTTTAAAAAACATGGAACTACAACTATTAGAAACTTTGATGCTCTTAATGATGTTGAAAATCTAAAATACTCTGGAGAGAGAATCTCTCATCATGGGCTAAAACATGAAGTGGTTGTAACTATGATGGATCTTCCTCCAGGATGCCATGGCGCTCATACTACAGAGTTTTATGAAAAAACTCTTCGTGAGATTTTAGATAGTGGTATCCCATACGATAGTATCTGTTTTAAAGATGCATCTGGAACTTCAAATCCTCAAAAAGTCTTTGATACTATCAAAATGGCTAGAAAGTTAATTCCTGAAGGGACTCACTTAAGACTTCATACTCATGAGACAGCAGGTGTTTCTGTTTCTGCTTATATGGCAGCACTAGAGGCTGGGGTAGATGGTATAGATATGGCAGCAGCACCAGTTAGTGGTGGAACAAGTCAGCCAGATATCTTAACTATGCTTCACGCTACAAAAGGTATGGATTACGATCTTGGTGGTTTAGAGATTGGTAAGATATTAACATATGAAAAAGAGCTACAAAGATGTCTAGCTGACTATTTTATGCCTCCTGAAGCTACTATGGTATCTCCAATCATTCCATTTTCTCCGATGCCAGGTGGTGCATTGACTGCAAATACTCAAATGATGCGTGATAACGGCATACTAGACAAGTTTCCAGAAGTAATTGCTGCTATGACTGAGGTTGTTGAAAAAGGAGGTTATGGAACTTCTGTAACTCCAGTATCTCAGTTTTACTTCCAACAAGCTCTAAACAATGTTATGCAAGGACCATGGAAAGCAATAGCTCCTGGTTATGGGAAAATGGTTCTTGGTTATTTTGGTAAAACTCCAGTTGCACCAGATCCTGAGGTTGTAAGAATTGCTTCAGAAAAATTGGGCTTAGAACCAACTACACAAAAAGTTCTTGATTTAACAGATGCAGATGAGAGTAAATCCTTAGCAACTTGGATTAAAAAGCTCAAAGAAGAAGATATAGAGATAACAGAAGAAAATATCTTTATTGCTGCTGCTTGTCATGAAAAAGGCATTGCTTTTCTAAAAGGCAAGGGTGAGTTAAATGTTCGTAAAATATCAGAGATGAAAAAAGATTGTGAAGGAAGTTCAAATATGGGTAGTGGAAATTATACAGTAGTAGTGGATGGTCAAAAGTTTAGTGTTCAAGTAGCAGAAGGTGACGCTAATATAGAAGTTACAGCAGTTGATGGAGAGAGCATAGCTCCTGTGTCAGCTCCAGTTCAGTCAACAGGTAGCGAAGTATCTATCAAGGCTCTTCTACCAGGTAATGTTTGGAAATTAGTAGCAAATCCAGGTCAAAGTGTTAATGAGGGTGATGTTATTATGATATTAGAGTCTATGAAGATGGAAATTGATGTTGTAGCTCCTCGTGGTGGTGTTGTTAAGACTATAAATGTTGCTACTAATGACAAGGTTGTTGAAGGTCAAGTTGTAGCAGTAATAGGATAAACGATGAGATTTTTTCTTATAAAAATAGTTGCACTCCTACTTTTTAGTTTTGCTGCCCTACATGCTAACGCTGAGGCAGCTAATGGGGCTACCCATAAAGAAGAAAATTACAAACCTAAGCCTCTTGCTGAAATGGTTTCAGGGTTTTTAGCATCTACTGGTATAAATGCTCTTATAAACCCAGATCCAAATGAGAAGAGCGCTCATGGTGAAGATATGAGTGATTTTCATAAGTCTTGGGGTCGTGTGATTATGATACTAATCACATTTTTACTCTTTTACTTAGCTATTAAAAAAGGTTTTGAGCCACTACTACTTCTACCTATCGCTTTTGGTGGACTACTCGCCAATATCCCAGTTGCTGGGATTGCTGGAGAGACAGGCTTTTTAGGTGTTATATATAGTATGGGTCTCTCAAATGAGATGTTTCCAATTATCATCTTTATGGGTGTTGGAGCTATGACTGACTTTGGGCCACTTTTATCAAACCCTAAAACTTCACTCCTAGGTGGAGCTGCACAGTTTGGTATATTTGGAACACTTGTCGGTGCAGTAGCACTTTCACAAATGGGTTTTGTTGATTTTACTCTTCAACAAGCTTCAGCTATCTCTATTATCGGTGGAGCAGATGGTCCGACATCTATCTTTATAGCCACAAAGCTAGCCCCTGAACTTCTTGGTGCTATTGCGGTTGCGTCTTATTCATATATGGCGATGGTTCCTATTATCCAGCCTCCGATTATGAAAGCACTAACTACAGATGCTGAGAGAAGAATTAAGATGACTACTCTTCGTCATGTCTCTCGTTTAGAGAAGTTGATATTTCCTATCTTGGTTTTAGTTTTGGCTATTTTAGTCCTTCCTGAAGCTACGCCACTTATTGGTGCGTTTATGTTTGGTAACTTCTTAAAAGAGTCAGGTGTAGTTGAGAGACTAAATGACACTTTACAAAATGCGCTTATAAACATTGTAACGATCTTCTTGGGACTTGGTGTTGGCTCAAAACTAGCATCTGATCAGTTTTTAGTTCCTGATACTATGTTTATTATGGTTTTGGGTGTTATCGCCTTTGCTGTTGGAACTGCAGCTGGTATTATTATGGCTAAGATAATGAACCTATTTCCAGGGCATAAGATAAATCCACTTATTGGTTCAGCTGGAGTTTCTGCTGTTCCTATGGCTGCTCGTGTATCAAACAAAGTTGGTATGGAGTATGACCGCTCTAACATGCTTTTAATGCATGCGATGGGTCCAAATGTTGCGGGCGTTATCGGTTCAGCTGTTGCAGCTGGTGTTCTTATCTCACTATTTCAATAGAGAGCTTCTTCTACTCATCCATATAAACGGATGAGTAGTGAGATTATTTAGCCTTTATGGCTAAAATTTCTTGAGCGTTCATCGCCTCTATAATAAGAGGTATAACATTATGACTCTTTGTTTTATCAATAAATCCATCTGCTCCTAAAATCTCAGCTTCTCTTTTATTGTTGCTTCCAGTCATTGAAGAGTTTACTATGATAGGAATCTTTTTTGTTCTTGGTTCATTTCTAAGAAGCTTAATTACAGTAAAGCCAGACATCTCTGGCATCTCAATATCTGTAATAATAGCTGGTATTTTAGATGGATCTTCTAACTCTAAAACATAATCAACTAATTTTTTTCCATTGTCAAACATTTTCATATTTATATTTGCATTTTTAAATATCTGGCTTAGGTGTCTTTGTGCAGTTTTTGAGTCCTCAGCAATAAGAACAGTGCCTTTTAGTAGTTTTTTTGGAATATTTAATTCTGTAAGGTTAGTAGGAGATTCTGTTACATCAACCATTGCTTGAGGAACTACATCCGCTAAAAGTTTTTCATAATCAAGTATAAGGCAGAGACTTCCATCTTCAAGCCTAGTGTCATTCATAACAACGCCATCATCTTTTAGTCTATAACTATCAGGGGCATGCATCTCATTCCAATTTTTCTTTATAACTCTATATGCTGACATGATTCTAAGGCCAATAATAACACCATTAAAGTCACAAATAAGGATGTTAGATCTCTTAATTTCCTCTTTAGTAAGGGTAGTACCTAACCATGCAGGTAGATTTAGTATGGGGATTTGAAGACCACGAAGTATAATGGTGCCCTCTAGCAGTTTATGAGCTGATGGAATCTGAGTTAAAAAGTGATTTTTAGACTCCACAACTTCTCTTGTCTTAAAAACATTTATTGCATAGTAAGCAGAGTCTTTATGATTGTTGATTCTAAAAACTAAAAGTTGAAGTTCATTGTTTTTAGCTAGATTTGTAGTAGAATCAACTTTGGACAGAACTGACATTGTTACCCCTTGAATTAATCTTTGTAAATAATAGCGAAAATATGATGAAACTGTGCTTGAATATTAGCGATGAAATGGTAAAATGACTCCAAATTTAATATAGGTTATTAAAAGTGAAAATATTAGCAATTATGATTTTAGCGTTTACTCTAGCATCTGCAAAAGTTTACTACTCAAAGGTAGAGCCCTATGAGATTAGGGAGATATCTTCAAATGTTTTAGGTTTAGTGCTCTTTATAGATGAAGATATGATTGGAAAGAAGCTTGGCACAAAGGCTTATATAGAGATAGATGATGAACTTGATATAAAAGAGTTGGGGTTTATAAAAGATAAATTAGAGCATTTGCAAGATATAGTTAAAGTAAATGAAGAGGTTTTACTAAACTTAGAGAATTCACTCCAAAGAAAGCGAGAGAACTATAAAAGAATAGAAGATTTGAAATTTAAATCAACAGTAGAAAAAGATAGAGAGTTTCATGAGCTAATATCAAGCGAAAACTTATACTTAAATACACAAAAAGAGATACTAAATCTTAAAGTTCAAATAGCAGACTTAAAACTAAGGCAAGCTCGACTTTTAAGAGATGTGAAGGATAAAAACCTAAAAAATGAAGGCTTTATACTCTATGACATTTTGGTAAAGAGTGGTCAGGTTGTAAATATCTCAACTCCTCTTGCCAAAGTCGCTGACATCTCTAGAGCAAAACTTAGCATCTATCTTGATGAGACAGATGTAGCAGATGCAAAAGAAAAAGCTGTATATATAGATGGACAAAAAACTGATTATAAGATCTCAAGATTACTCAAAATCGCAGATGCAAAAAATATCTCAAAATACTTAGCTCAAATCATTATCGACTCTCCAAAGCTTTTCTCAAAACTAGCAACAATAGAGTTAAAAGATAATTAGATGCATAAAGAGATAGAAAAATCAGATGTGGTTATATATTGGGGGAAAACTCCAGATTTGAGTAATTTAGAGTTATTTGAGTGCTTAAAAAATAAAAAAATCATAGTGATAGACCCTCTAAAGACAGAGATTGCTAAAATGGCAGATCTACATATCCCTATAAAAGCAAAAGGAGATTTTTTTCTTGCAATGCTTCTTTGTAGATTTTTGTATATCTATGAGAGTACTGATGTAGAGTATTTGTTAGAACATACAGATGGATTTGAAGATTTTTATGAACTGACTCAATCTATTCGTATAGTCTCTACCCTTAAAGAGATAGATGTTGATCTAGGCGAGATTGAGAAAGTACTTGAGCTAGTAGAGAGTAAAAAAGTGGCTATAATCTGTGGTGCTGGTGTGAAGATGTGTAGAGATCAAGAGGAAATCTTAGGGGCGATTGATGCTTTTAGTGCTATGCTTGGACTCTTTAGAGATGAGGGTTTTGACACTTTATCTGGTAAATTTGAGTTTATTGATGAATTTGATTGTACTTTACCATCAAAGTAAGAAATTGTTTAATAATAAAAGACCTATAATAGCAAAAAAATTTTAGAGGAATTAATAATGAGTAATACAAAAGAGTTAGATAAAAAATATATCCTACCAACTTATGCAAGAGCAGATGTAGAATTTGTAAGTGGAAATGGCGCAAGACTAGTAGATGTAAATGATAAAAAGTATATAGACTTTGCATCTGGCATCGGAGTGGTAAGTGTTGGACACGCCAATAAAAGAGTAAATGATGCCATCACAAAGCAGATCTCACAACTAACACACACTTCAAATCTTTACTATATAGCATCTCAAGCTAAGGCCGCACAAAAGATAGTTGAGTCAAGCGGCTATGACATGATGTGTTTTTTTGGAAATAGTGGCGCTGAAGCAAATGAGGGTGCTATAAAGATAGCAAGAAAGTTTGGAGAGAGAGATGGAGAAGTTAAGAGATATAAAGTTATAACACTTCAAAACTCATTTCATGGAAGAACTATAACAACGCTAAAGTCAACAGGGCAAGAGCTTATGCACAACTACTTTGGACCATATCCTGATGGTTTTGTATATGCAAATGATATCGAGCAAGTTGAGTCACTTTTAGATAACCATACAGTAGCAGTTATGATAGAGCTTGTTCAAGGTGAGGGTGGAGTGGAACCACTAAACAAAGCAAGAATTCAAGCACTAGCAAAGATGCTAAAAGAGAAAAATATCTTGCTTATAGTCGATGAAGTTCAAACTGGAGTCTATAGAACAGGAGAGTTTTTAGCATCTAATGTTTATGAAATCCAACCAGATATTATAACCCTTGCTAAAGGTTTAGCTGGTGGTGTTCCTATCGGTGTGGTGATGACATCTCTAAAAGAGATTTTTTCTCACGGAGATCACGGCTCTACATTTGGTGGAAACTTCTTAAGTACAAGTGCGGCATGTGAGGTTGTTGATATTTTAGATGAACATGCAAAGAGTGGAGGTTTAAAAGAGATAACAGAGTATTTTAACCATAAACTTCAAGAGTTTTGTGAAGCTCATAAAGACATATTTACCTCTAAAGTTGGCATCGGAATGATGTGTGGACTTAGAGTAAGAGACGCAGAGACTTTAGCAAAAGTTATCTCAAACGCAAGAGATGAGGGTGTTATAGTACTTAGAGCTGGAAGAAATACTCTTAGATTTTTACCACCACTAACTATAACGAAAGAGGAAGTAGATGAAGGTTTTATATCCCTTAATAACGCTGTCACTTCTTTGTAGTGCAGCTTTAGCAGAGGAATCATTAGAAGCGTATATCTCGCAAAACAAAAAAGAGCAGTTTAAGTATGACTACGACAAGGTAGATGCCCAGAGTTCAAAGCTCCGCGACTCATGGATAGCTCCCTTAAACTTGCAGTATAGTTACTCTAAAAGTAATCCTTATGATGAAGAGCAAACTACGGAGAATGCAGCTGTGAAGATGGACCAACCTATATTTGCAAGTGGCGGCATCTACTACGGCATCAAGTTTGCAGAGGCTTCAAGAATCTACTCAAACTTCTCTGTAGAAGCTGCACAAAGAAAGTTAGTAAAAGATGCTATCTCGCTTTTGATGCAGATAAAGCAGATGGATTTTAAGATAAAAAAACAAGAGTTGCAGATAAAAAACTCTGAGATAAATTTAGCTCAAAAACAGGAACAATATTTAAACGGGCAACTTGATTCTGGCTTTTTGGATAACGCTATCATCGAGAGAAATGTGGTTACACAAACTCTTTACGACATACAAACAAATAAGGAACGACTCATCTCAAAGTTCAACGCGATTAGCGATATGGCCTATGAGAGTGCAGAAGTTCCAAGCTTAGATAGTCTAACAAAAGAGCAATTTTTAGCAAATAATATAGTGCTCGATATGTCTAAGAGTGATATAGAGAAAAATAGATACAACAAAGATGTAACAACTACTAAGTATCTCCCACGAGTGAGCCTAATCGCTGGATATAACTGGAACAAAAGTGATACTACATATAGGTTTGGATCAGATAATGAGAGAGACTACTATGACTATGGTCTCAAAGTTTCTATGCCCCTTGATATAAACAGTTTTAGGGATATAGAAGCCTCGCGTATAGACTATTTAAAAAGTCAACTTGTTGTAGAAGATAGAAGAAGAGAGCTAAAAGCACTTTTTGAAGAGGTAGCACAAAATATAGAGAACTTTGAAAAAAAGATAGATTTGAGCATCCAAAACAGAGAGCTTTATGAGAAGTTGCTTTTTGAGACGCAGGAGATGTATAGTGCTGGATATAAGACAAGTTATGATGTGGATTTGTTGAAAAATTCTGTGATTATTCAGACGATTGATTTGAAAATATTTGAAATAGATAAGCAGTTAGAGCTGTTAACACTTTATGAGATGTATAAAAAATGAGTAGATTTAGCGAGTATATGAGCGAGTGGCTCTATAGTGATGATGGTTATTATGCTACTTATAAGGCTATAGGAAAAGAGGGTGATTTTTATACCTCAGTAAGTACAAGTAAGTTTTTTGGCGGAAGTGTTGCAAAGCATATCATCTCTTTAGTAGATGAGGGTTTTTTAAGTAAAGATGCAGTTATCTGTGAGATAGGTGCTCATCATGGTTATTTTTTAGCAGATATTATCGAGTTCATCTACACTTTAAGACCAAAACTCTTAGATAGTTTAGAGTTTGTTATTATCGAGAGATTTGATGTACTTCAAAAGAAGCAAAGTGAGTATTTTAGAGACTCTTTTGGAGAGGTTATAAATCTCATTCACTATAAGTCTCTAAGCGAGCTTAGATGCAAAAATGCCTTTTTTATAGCAAATGAAATCTTTGATGCCTTTACTTGTGAACTATACTACAAAGGTAAAACAGCGAGAGTTCAAGGGCATAAGATTGAGTTTGATATTGAAGATGCGAGTGTAGATGCTAAGGCTAAAAAGTACAAAAAAGATAGAGGTGAGATAGCTGTAGGTTATGAAGAGTTCGCTCGTGAGATGGCATCTTCTTGTGAAAAATTTGAGTTTATGAGTTTTGACTATGGTGAGATGATGGCGAGACCTGATTTTTCCATTAGAGTCTATGAAAAACACAAAACCATCCCTCTTTTTGATGAAGAGATAAAAAGAGATGAGCTTTTTAAAAATTCAGACATAACTTATGATGTCTGTTTTGCTCATGTAAAAGATGCATATGAAGAAGCTGGGGTAGAGTTTATAGAGCTAAAAGCTCAGATGGTAGCTCTTGTAGATATGGGAGTACTAGAGCTTTTAGAGATACTAAAAAAGAATGCAGATGAGAAAATATATGAGCAAGAACTACAAAAAGTAAAGATGCTAATCCTGCCAAATTTTTTGGGCGAGAGATTTAAAATGGTAAGGTTTAGAAAGAAGATTTGAGTTTTTTGTTAAGGTGTTGAAAATTTATGTTAGCATAGATTATTAAAATAAAAACTAGTTACTTTGTAGAGATTTACCTTGGAAGTGACTCTAGAAAATATTTAGTTGTATGGTTTAAAACTAAAGAGGATATTAAGTGAAAAAAGAAGCTGTAGTATTGTTAAATATGGGTGGTCCAAATAACTTGGACGAGGTTGAAGTTTTTTTAAAAAACATGTTTAGCGATAAAAATATCTTAACTATGAAGAGTAATCTTTTAAGAAAGTTTGTAGGAGGGATGATAGTTTTTACAAGAACAGAGAGTTCTCAAGATATTTATCGACAGATTGGTGGAAAATCTCCTATAGTTGGGCACACAAAAGAGCTTGTAAAAAAGCTTCAAGATAGACTTGGAAGTGATGTGATGGTAGATTTTGCTATGCGATATACCCCTCCGTTTGCCAAAGAGGTAATTGAGAGAATCAACAAAGAAGAGGTTGAGAAAATCTACCTTATCCCTCTTTATCCACAATACTCAACTACAACAACAAAGTCATCTTTAGAGGATTTTGAAGAGGTTTACCATCTTAGTCGTGCAGATGCCGTGCTAGTAGAGATAAAACACTTTTTTGAAAATGAGAGTTATAACAAAGCTGTGATAGCTAGGATACAAGAGCAGATGCAAGATGCTAAGTATGAAGATTTTGACATGATATTTTCAGCCCATGGACTCCCTCAAAAGATAATAGATGCTGGAGATGTTTACGAGAGACATGTAAAAAAACATGTAGAAATTTTAAAGAAAAAACTAGAAGAAGAGGGGATGAATTTCCACAAAGTTCATCTTGCGTATCAGTCTAAACTAGGGCCTATGGAGTGGTTAAAACCATCTCTTGGTGATAAGCTTGAGAGTATAAAAGATAAGGGTGTTGTGATATTTCCTATAGCTTTTACAATTGATAACTCCGAGACTGATTATGAGTTAGATATTGAGTATAGAGAGGTAGCCGAGGAGCTTGGCATCAAAGAGTATAGAGTATGTAGATGTCCAAACGATAATGATTTTTTTGTAGATGCACTTCAAGAGATATATGAGAGGATGAGATAGTTATGAAAGTAGTTATTTTTGATATGGATGGGACGCTGATTGATTCTAAAAAAGATATAACCATCTCTGTAAATTACATAAGGCAGATGCACTATGGACTAGAGCCTTTGAGCGAAGAGTATATAGTTGAAGTTATAAATATGGAAGTTAGAAACTTACCAAAACTCTTTTATGGAACTGAAGTTTATGAAGATAGAGATAGAGAGCTCTTTGAGATTCATTACGCCGATCAATGTATCCAAAATCCATATCTTTATGATGGTATCAAAGAGACTTTAGAAGAGTTGATAGAGTCCAATGTTAAAATCTCTGTTGCTACAAATGCACCAACACCTTTTGCAAAAAGAATGCTAAAACATCTCAAAATTGATGAGATGTTTGATGTGATTATCGGAGCTGATAGAGTTGAAAACTCAAAACCAGACCCACAGATGCTTCATCATATCTTAAATCATTATAAGTACAAAGAGAAAAAAGATATAGCTTGGATGGTTGGAGATAACTCAAAGGATATGCTTAGCGCCAAAGCTGCAGGGATAGAGTCGATGTTTGCAACTTGGGGATTTACACCTAAGTCAGACCATGAGATAGTAGTTTATGAGCCAAAAGAGATACTTGGCATCGTTTTATAAATATATGCTAAAATAAGCTCAAATTATATTAAGGGAATGATGTGTTTGATAACGACTTGCTTTTAGCTTTTGTATTTATGGCGATTCTTTTTTTAAGGCAAATTTCTATCTTAAAACACCCAAACAAAATTAATTATGCGCCACTTATGATAGGTGTTGGAGCTATTAGTAGCGTTGTTCACTTTATTATTCATCCAGATGTAACAAATGTTATTTTACTTCTTAGAGAGTCTTTCTTGCCGCTCTTAGTCTCACTTCTTTTATATATTGTTATGAATATACTTCATCAAACACAGCAGACACAAAGTGCTAGAACTAAAGATGAGTTTTCTCAGTTTATCGTCTCTCAAGTTAGTGAGCTAAAGGAATTTATGGCAGATTTGGAGAGTCGTATGATTTTAACTCAACAAGAAGATAGAGAGGCTCAAAAAAATTTAAGAGAGAAGTTTAAGCATGATATTAAAGCGTTAAATTCTATAGAGATAAATCAAGGTAAATTCTTAGAAAAATTTGATGAGATGCAAGAGTGGCATAGCGGTGTCTCAAAAGCCTTTGATAACTTTACTAATGTGCAACTCCCAGAGCTTGACAATGTTGTTCATAAGCATATAGATATGCTTAGAGTTGCAGAACAAGATCACTACAACAAAACTAAAGCAACTCTGCAAAAAGCTTTAGAAAACAAGTATGATGTAAGTGAAGATATAGAGAGTTTAAAAGAGAACCTAACAAGTATGCGTGCTATCTCAGACGATATAGCAAGAGCCATCACAAAGCACACGCTAGAGCAACTCTCGGGCATTACAAAAGCTTTTGAGAACCAAATAGTATCTCTAAAATCTCATACAGAGGGAGTAAGTACAGCTCTATATGAGGGAGAAAATAGACTCAACTCCATAAGAGAGCAGAGTGAGATGATAATGAATCAGATGGTACTCTCATCAAAGAAAATGAATGAGCTTGAAGAAAAAAATAGTGGCTTACACGATATCTATACAACGATAAAAGATTTAGTAGGAGAGATAGAACATATAAAATCAGACTATGTAAAATCTCAAGCACAACTAAGCTCTATAGTAAATAACTTAAGCAGAGCTCAACAAGAAGAGATAAACAGCGTAAAAGAGCAGATGGAAGACCTCATTGTTATACTTACAAAAAAGATTGATAACTCCCTAGATAAACTACATGAACACTATCATATAGCATCTCAAGATATTACAGATAGCGTTAAAGTTCTAGCAAAAAAGGCTCAAATAAAAGGTTATACAGATCTAAAATAAAGAGCCATCAAGGCTCAAGATAATGAAAATAGGGTAGGTCAATATCCCTAAGTATGGTAAAAAACTGTTTATAGGAGCTAGTAAGATTAAGCTTAGTTCATGAGAGAGTTCTCTTTTGACAAAGACCTGCTCAAGGAGTAAGATTTTTGTAGCTATATCAGAAGTTTTTATAAGTAGCATAAGGATAGAAGCCCAATGATAGTCTGTTAACATAGCAAAACCGATAGAAAAGTAAAATGTAGGTTGCATAACAAAAAATAAAAAGATACTTCTGCTATAGTACTTATGCATGCGAATTAGCATCCCCATAATAGTAGGAGCTTTTTGCCAATACACTTCATATGTCTCTAATAAAACAAATAACACTACATAGTTTAAAATAGATTCATTTATCATGATGGAAGTTTACTATAATAAAAGAAAAATATAGAGCATTAAGAAATAAGAACATGACTTTTAGATTTGTGAGGATATATTTTATAAAAGTAAAGTATTATGGTAGTTAAAATCTATATGCTTAACCTAATTTTATTCAGCAAAATTAAATAGATATGAAGGTAAACTTTTTTTGAAATTTTAATATTTTATATGGTTTTAAAATATCTACAGCTGGCAATAACAACTACAAATAAGTTGATTTATAGAAAAAAAGCTAATAGTTCAAAGTGGGTAATGTTAATCTTCTTAATTACGTATTGAATTACATATAAGCAATGAGTTTTTTAAATACAAAGATATATACAAAGGAAAAGTGTGAAAGCATTTATAAATGGATA
>Ga0265295_1002816_pt1 | contig 26511 bp, 21 predicted proteins | sample Munlansysbiofilm_FD_192503 | JGI IMG/M metagenome (GOLD analysis project Ga0265295, IMG submission 192503) | Leachate microbial communities from a municipal landfill in Southern Ontario, Canada - Methane capture system biofilm | ecosystem: Engineered > Solid waste > Landfill > Unclassified ... | reverse complement strand
ATTTTGTTAAGGTGAACTATCCCAAAAAGGAAGGTTACAAATCAAGAGATATATTTAAAGAAGCTATTCAGGCAGCAGGTTGCACAAAGGTAATTTGCGCAGGTGGATCCAGCGTTGATGCCGAGTCATTCCTCAAAAGACTTCACGATCAGATTCATGTCAGTGGCGCTGCTGGGAATGCTACGGGTAGAAACATCCATCAAAAATCCTTAGCCGATGCAATCCATTTATGTAATGCCATCTATACCATCACCGTGGAAGATGCGAGTGTGGAGGAAGCTCTACAGGTATATCATTCAAAATAGGACGCAAGGAAGAAAAGCAGGGGTTACTGCCTGACGGTTTTATCCAAGCCAAGGAGCAAAAAAGAGGCTGACACAATATGCGTTGAACGAGCTTGAAAAAGAAAAACAATACGCTCAGTGTTTTCGGCCCGTTCCCTGCTCCTGACAAGAACTGCCTAGCTTGTCACAAAGGGCTTTTATCCTCGCGCCCGCCAAGTGCCGAAAGGATGCAGCGCATATACGCAAAAAGTCGCCAAATTACGCCCCGGAGCGAAGCCAAATATTTTGTGAGCTCAAATTCCAAGTCGACAATCAGTGGCACTATCTCATTTCCAAGGATACTTTTTTGCAGCCAGCCAACAGGTACGGCCAAGCCGGAGAAGCGAGAAAACTGGTGTGGAAATTCCACCATATCCACGCAAGCGCCTCAGAAACCGAAGCGACCGGCCACCACGATAACCGGCAACTACTGCACACAATATTAAGTGACACCACCAGCGATATCGGTATTAACCGTCCTTAGCAAAAACGTGCACAACGCTACGGCCGTTTGCTTGTATAGCGTCTTTGCGCACCAGCCAAAACCAATCCTAAGGGTGAACTATGGTCACAAAATGGCTATCGCTTTGTTTAAGGATAGTTTATTGTTTTCAGGGGGATATCCGGCATCATCGCGTCTTGAACATACGCAATAAAGTGCTAAGCTTTTTTCTGGAACAGTAGTTTGTTAACCACTTCGCAGACTGGAGGACGTATGTCACTTCTCAAGGAATTTAGGGAATTTGCGGTCAAGGGCAACGCTATGGATATGGCGGTTGGTATTATCGTCGGTGCGGCGTTTGGCAAGATCGTCACTTCCATCGTTAACGATATCATCATGCCTCCCATCGGTAAAATGCTCGGCGGCGTCGACTTCACCAATCTTTTTATCAATCTGGGAAGTGAAACCTACGCGACCTTGGCCGATGCAAAGTTGGCTGGCGCCGCAACTCTGAACTACGGTGCTTTTCTGCAGACCGTGGTCGATTTCGTGATCGTTGCTTTCGCCGTCTTCATGCTGATCAAGGGTATCAACTCTCTGCGTAAGAAGGAAGAAGAAGCCCCCGCCGCGCCACCAGCTCCGCCAGAGGATGTGGTTCTACTGCGGGAAATTCGCGACGCCCTCCAAAAACGGGAATAGCTTTCACGCCAATTTCTTCTCGTTTTCACCTTCAAGCAAAAAAACCGCAATCACAGTTGGAAATTGCAGCTGTGGTTGCGGTTTTTTTTTGATTCACTTTGGGAACAATGCAGAATAAAGTGCCTGCCCTATTGCTTATTGTTTTTACGTGTATCTGCACCGCCCCTTAGCATTCACCTCGCCCACAGTACACCAGTGTCCGTTTGAAAAAATCTTCGTTATCTTCCTGCCGAACAAGGGAAATCGGTTACAACTGAGTATTTTTCAACCTGTCGACAAGTTTTACAGTCTCTCTGGCGAGGGGAAATCTGAAAGAAAAATTCAATGTAAACAATGTGTTATATATTGGTGTGGTTTATGCAGTTAATCAGTATATACGGTAGCCGTACCAGATTCTCTAACTAGGGAGGGTAACACAATGAAAAAGTATATTTTGTTTTTGTCTGTAAGTTGGCTGTTATTCAGCATGCCTGTTTTGGCTCTCGACTTCGACTTCTCTGGCAATCTGATTTACCACAATGACGTTCTCTATTTTAATTTTGCGACACCTGATGAGGGTAACGTCACTCTTTTCTCTTCATCTTGGGACGATGGAGGATTCGATCCAATGCTTGGTTTATGGACTTCTTCTGGCGATCTTGTTTATTTCCAAGATGATGGTGGAATTGAAGGCAGTACATTATCCAACGGCGTTTCATATACTCATGGCGACTGGGACTCTTACTATACCGTTGCGCTTTCACCCGGAGATTATACAGTTACATTAACCACCTATTCAAATTTCAATAATTCAGACATGCTTAGTGGTGGCTTTGAATTTGACGGTGAAGATCCAATTTCGCTTGATACATGGGATCAACCGGCTAATGGGAATCGGGACAGTTCTTATGTTTTCCATATCTTAAACGTGCCTAGTGCCTCACAGGAGCAAGATGTAAATGTTGTTCCCGAGCCTGGGACTATTCTGCTGATGGGCGTAGGATTCGGCTGCCTTGCTTTGCTGAAAAGAAAAAAATTAGCTTAAGCATTTGGCAAGAATATGGTGGTATAAAAAAACCGGTTTCCCCATGAAGGACCCGGTTTTTTTATACCTTATAATATGCCTGGCAAAAACTTTACTCTGCTGCCTGGCGGCGAAGAGATGGCGGCACGTCTAGGTGGGTATCAAGACTAGCAAAAATGCCTATCAAATTTTACACCCTTAGTTTTGCTATTTCCACTGCCTGAGTTCTATTATAAGCCCATCAGGGTCCCTTATCTCTGCGCGTAATGAATCCCCCAAATCTACCGGCTCCAGAGCTATGCCAACTCCTTTACTCTGCAGAAAGTTCACCGCCTTACCCATATCACTTACTTCAAGGGCAACGCCCCTGTATCCAACTTCCCACAGAGCCACAGATTTTGGATTGGGATCATCTACGGCTATAATCTCAATAACCGTGTCGCCCAACTCAAGATAAACCACCTCTCTCATGGGGGGCATTTTCACTTCAATTCGGCTCTTAATGCTAAACCCCAAGATGTTAGCATAAAAGTCGATAGTCTCCTCTGGATTGCTTGGTACAATTTCCATATGATCGATTCGTTTGAATATCATTCTAACTCCTTCTCTCTCTGCAGATATCCGAGTTGCATTTTTTCGCTACAGGGTCTGAGTAGCTGAAGTGATGGTCACAACCAATGCGGCACGCGCCCACACGAACACAGATTTTATTGCGTCAAATTCTGGCCCAGAGGACAGGAACTCTGCTGTGCCTTTAAGCAAAAAACCAGTACCAGGGCCATTCATTCCCTGCACCTTGCGGCTTCCCAAGGTTAGCAAGACGTTGCTATCGATTGCAATGTTCGCTTCGGTAAGATGCATATAACCCGCCGGAATCAACAGACGTTCATCTTCAGTAATTTGGATGTAACTATTCCATGTGTTGACCATGTGGAGTCCGGTGCTGCCTTGGGTGGCAATAGCAACAACGCCCTCCTCTTTCAACACGGCGTGCATCTTTTCAGGAATCAGCATAATTTCTCCTCTTTTTGTTTGGAAGTATGGCGTGCGGATAACACCGGCATGCCAAATGGTTCGATGTGGATTATGCGTACAAACTATTTATGTTCTCCATGATCCACAAATATTAATTTGTCTGTATTAAACCCGAGTTCTCGAGCCTTATCGACAAATCTAGACTTTATTTTCTCATCAATTGTTGGGGTTCTTGCCAAAAGCCACAAGTAAGAGTGTTTATAGCCTGATATAAAAGCGTACTGATACTCTTTTTTGTCTAATTCGAAAATCACGTACGAACTATAGAATGGCCCAAAGAATGAAACTTTTAAATGCCCAATTTTTTCACCTTGGACAAAGTATGCTTTTCCTTCGGCGATTTTCCAGTTTTTATCCGCTACTGAATACCCACGATTAACAACCTTGACCCCACCATCATCTCTTATAGAATAAGTAGCACTTATGTTACTTAAGCCACGCTCAAACGAGTGATCTAACCTTGCAATTTCATACCACTCCCCAAGGTACTTATTTAGTTCAAAATCTTCTACGGGTGTCACGTTTTTGGGCATCCCCATACACCCAGCTAGAAGAAATGAAGCTAAACCAACAAGTATTTTCTGCATAGTGTGTCCTGTTGTCCCGCAAAGGATAAAATCTCGACCCGGTTGTTTTCAATCCAATCCAGCGGCCGTCTTGGTTGCGGCGCTTTTGCATGCACTTACTCACCCTTAAAACAACAATCCGCTTGCGAGATTCTGCCCCTCAAGCGGATTGCAATTCTACGAATGTCTGGAATGTTAGGTTTAGCGCTGTGCCTCGGCAAAGCGGTTATTGACCTCGTTCCAGTTCACAAGCGGCCACCAATGGTCGAGAAAAGATGCGCGGCGGTTCTGGTAGCTCAGATAGTAGGCGTGCTCCCACACGTCGACAACGAGTATCGGGGTGCCTTTTACCTCGGCGATATCCATGAGGGGATTGTCTTGGTTAGCTGTTGCGGTGATGGCGAGCTTTTTCTCAGGGGTGACGATGAGCCATGCCCAACCCGAGCCTAAACGGGTCAACCCCGCCTGGTTGAACTGTTTTTTCAACTCGTCCAGCGAACCGAAAGCTTTGTTAATGGCCGTAGTCAACTCCGCTGAGGGTTCTCCACCCTGCCCCGCAGGTGCCATGCTCTTCCAGAAGAAGTCGTGGTTGTAATGACCGCCGCCGTTGCCGCGCACCGCCGCGTTAAAGGTGGAAATTTTCGCCATGATATCTTCCAAGTTCATCCCCTCCAGCTTGGGGAAGGTCTTAACCTGGGCATTTAAATTGTTGACATAGCCCTGGTGATGCAGCCCGTGATGGATATCCACGGTCAGCTTGCTCATGTACGGCTCCAAGGCATCATTGGCGTAGGGAAGCGCCGGCAGTGCGAAAGGTTGTGCCAGGCAGGCTCCGGCCGTAACGGCAAGGGTGCAAAAGATGGCCAGAGTCAAAATTGAAAGTCTTTTGAACATTTTCAAGTCTCCTTGGATGAATGGGGGATGTTGCTGGCAGTTACTTGTGTATCTCTAATTGAAGCAGAAAGCAGCGAAGATGCAAGAATAGCGAGAACGAATATCGCTCGGTCACCCTGCTCTAAGCGACTTTCGGCGCTGGCCTGTCAGCAGGACAAAGTGCGAGTTCGAATGTTTAATTGTTATTTTGAGGTAGCATGATCTGGATATTCGCGGCGGATGGCTTGAACTACTTCATCAAGACGCTGCAGAAAACGCGAACGATCACTTTTTTTCAGCGGTGGTGGCCCGCCGGTTATCTCCCCTGCTTCACGCAGTTCTGCCATTAAATCCCGCGTTGCAACACAATCCCCTATATTGCTTTCGGTAAACAATTTTCCGGTATTGCCTATTACCCGCGCTCCCTTATTCAGGCACCGACATGCAAGTGGGATGTCCGCGGTGATCACAATATCACCGATTTGAGCGTGTTCCGCAATCCAATCGTCGGCCACATCGAGTCCAGCACCAACAACTTCAAGAACGGCCCTCTGCCCGCTAGGAAGCCGCATCCAAGAATTGGCAACCAATGTAACATCAAGGCTATAACGATTTGCAACGCGATACACCTCTTCTTTGACGGGGCAGGCATCAGCATCTATGAAAATATGTAACATAAATTAGGGCACTCCTCTTTTTTTGGAAAACATATCACGATACACAACGAGGCTTGTATCCTAACGCAACATATCAGACCATAAACAACACATATGACTTTCAAAATATTTTTATCGCACAGCAATACCTGTTTATCAATTAGCCGTTCGCCACATCTACCATTTAACCCCACCCTGAGCTCAATCTAGATGCACTAACCAAAAAAATGACCAGAGCAATCTACAGTGCTCCGGCCACTTTCGCTTCGTTGCTTTGTTTCGCTTACTACCACCCCTACTTCAGCGCCACAATCTTCTCCAAACTAGCCTGCAGCACCTGCATCTTCTCTTGCGCCGCCGCTAACTTAGCGCGGTCTTTCTCCAGCACTTGTGGCGGTGCATTGGCGACAAATTTCTCGTTTGCGAGCTTTTTGCTGAACATATCTACATCGACTTTCGCCTTGGCTATCTCTTTATCCAGGCGTTTTTCTTCTTCTTCGATGTCGATGAGGCCAGCAAGTGGGAGTAAAATCTCCACATCACCTGCGACTTGTTTTGCCACTTGCGCTGGCTGTTTCAGATCTACGCCGCAGGTGAGGTCTTCAACCCGCGCCAGGGCTTTAATATAATCTGCGGCAGCGTGCATAACATCGGCGCTAGCCTCATTTTTACATACGAGCAAAGCGCTGATCTTTTTGCCGGGGGCTACGTCCATCTCGCCACGGATGTTGCGGATGGCGCGGATAACGTCCATCACCTGCTCCATGGTGACGCTGGCTGCGTTATCGATGAACAGCCCGTCGCCTTGCGGGTAGGTACTGAGCATGATGGACGGTACCGGGCGATTACCCGGGATTTTCTGCCAGATCTCTTCGGTGATGAATGGAATAATCGGGTGAAGCAAACGCAGCAGACGCTCCAGCACGGTGTACAATACTGCCTGAGCACTGTAGCGCGCCCCGACATCGTCACCGTACAACGCCCCTTTGATCAGTTCGATGTACCAGTCGCAGAACTCATGCCAGGTAAACGCATACAGAAGGTTGGCCGCTTCGTTGAAGCGATACTCCTCCAAGGCGGTGTTGGCTTCATTTTCCACTGCCGCCAGACGGGTTAATATCCAGCGATCAGCCAGGCTCATTTCAAGCTTTTGCCAGTTTGACGTGTCTTGAGGTCTGAAGTCAGCCAGATTCATCAGGGCAAAGCGACTGGCGTTCCAGAGCTTGTTACAGAAGTTGCGATAGCCGCCGATACGCTCGGTGGAGAGCTTGATGTCGCGCCCTTGAGCCGCAAATGCAGCCAAGGTCAGACGGAAAGCGTCGGTGCCGAATTCATCGATTACGGTCAAAGGATCAATGACATTGCCCTTGCTCTTGCTCATCTTCTGGCCGTTAGCATCGCGCACCAGCGCATGGATATACACATCCTTGAAAGGCACTTCTCCCATGAATTTCTGCCCGAGCATCAGCATGCGTGCAACCCAGAAGAACAGAATATCAAACCCAGTTACCAGGCACGCTGTGGGATAGAATTTTTTCAAGGTATCGGTCTGTTCCGGCCAGCCCATGGTAGAAAAAGGCCATAAGCCGGAGGAGAACCACGTATCCAGAACATCCGTCTCCTGGCGCAGGTTGGTGCTGCCACATTTGGTGCATGTGGTTACATCTTCACGCGCGACGATAATCTCGCCGCAAGCGTCACAGTACCAAGCCGGAATCCGATGCCCCCACCAAATCTGGCGGCTGATGCACCAGTCCTGGATGTTGTTCATCCACTCATAATAGGTTTTTTCCCAGTGGCTGGGAACGATGCGGGTTGCTCCGCTCTCAACTGCTTTAATCGCCTCTTTAGCCAGCGGCTTTACGTCCACGTACCACTGCAGACTCATGTAGGGCTCGATGACGGTTCTGCAGCGGTAGCATTCGCCTACGGCGTTCAGATGTTCTTCGGTTTTTTCCAGCAATCCGAGCGCATCCAAGTCTGCCACCACTTTGTCGCGGGCGGCATAGCGCTCCAGCCCTTGGTAAGCTCCGCCATTTTCATTTATATGCCCGGACTCGTCCAGAATATTGATATTTTCCAGATTGTGGCGCTTGCCCATCTCGAAGTCGTTAAAATCGTGCGCGGGGGTGATCTTCACTGCACCGCTGCCGAACTCTTTATCCACATAATCATCCGCAATGATTGGAATTTTGCGTCCGGTCAGGGGAAGTTCCACCGTTTTGCCGATCAGATCAGCGTAGCGCTCATCTTCGGGGTGCACGGCCACAGCAGTATCACCAAGCATAGTCTCAGGCCGAGTTGTAGCCACAACCAGCACGCGGTCGCTCCCCTTTACCGGATAGCGCAGGTGCCACAGACTGCCTTTTTGATCTTCATGCTCCACTTCGAGATCAGACAGGGCGGTATGACAACGCGGGCACCAGTTTATCAGGCGGTTGGCGCGATAGATGAGGCCATCTTCGTAGAGGCTGACAAACACTTCACGTACAGCCTTGCTTAAACCTTCATCCATGGTGAAACGCTCACGCTCCCAGTCACAGGAGGCACCAAGGCGCTTGAGCTGGTTAATTATTTTGCCGCCGGACTCCTCGCGCCATTGCCACACGCGCTCGATAAAGGCTTCACGTCCGATATCATGTCGATCCTGACCAGCTTCGCTCAGCTGTTTTTCCACCACGTTTTGGGTCGCAATTCCGGCGTGGTCAGTCCCTGGCATCCACAGTACTTCATAACCGCACATGCGCTTCCAGCGCACGAGGATATCCTGCAGGGTGTTGTTGAGTGCGTGCCCCATGTGGAGCACTCCGGTAACATTTGGAGGGGGAATTACCATGGAGTATGCGGGTTTGGTGGAGTGCTCATTGGCACGAAAATAACCACTCTGCTCCCATTCCTGGTACCATCGCTCTTCAAAATCGCGGGGCTCGTAACCTTTTTCCAACTCATTTGTCATGGTGCTTTCACTTCCTTGAAATGCAGGCATAAAATGATTCAAGCCTGCTTAATTTTTACAGCAGGCTTGAATCAGAATGAAGTCCTGCTTGTTTTACCCAGGCACTGCACAGCTTCTTGTTACTTTAATTACCAGCGGCAGCCCTGTGTTTTATCTTGTCCATCTCTTCGCGAATCATGTTTTCGGCCAGATCGGGCACAACCTCCCACACTACTTTTTCCATTACGGGGGTGGCGAGGCGCTCAATAACACTACTGGCTACACGCTCCACTATGCGCTCTAGCTCGGCATCACTCAAATACGCGGCTCTGGCCTCAACCCGTGCGGGTGTAGCTGCGTATTTACCTTCAGCGACGATATCCTCTTCACGCAGATCAATAATTCCCGCTACTGAGTACTCGGACAAGGTGCCTTCTGGCTCGAAACCCTGCACCGCAACCCCTGCGTACCCGGGATCAGGAGCGGTAAATTCATCTAGACTGGGCAACTCTGGCTCCGGCGCCACGTCTTCATCTGGCCCTGCGGTGAAGTCAAAATCTGAAGGCATTTCAACTTCTGGTGCAGGGGTAGTGGCGGGGGTAAAGCTAAAATCACTCCCAAGCGGTGGTAGTGAGGTGTCCATCTCGGAGCTATCAACTTCCGGCGCTGAAGTCGCAGCAGCACCCGAGTCAAAGCCTCCAAAGGCAAGGTCTTCCCTGCCCCCTGCGCCAAAGTCTGCAGACGCGGATTCTTCTGGCTCCGGTGTAGTTTCAAACTGCGGTGTAATTTCAAACTGCGGTGTGGTCTCAACCTCCGGTGTAGTTTCAAACTGCGGTGTAGTTTCAAACTGCGGTGTAGTTTCAACCTCCGGTGTAGTTTCAAACTGCGGTGTAGTTTCAAACTGCGGTGTGGTCTCAAACTGCGGTGTGGTCTCAAACTGCGGTGTGGTCTCAAACTGCGGTGTAGTCTCAAACTGCGGTGTAGTCTCAACCTCCGGTGTAGTTTCAACCTCCGGTGTAGTTTCAACCTCCGGAGTGGTCTCAACCTCCGGTGTAGTTTCAAACTGTGGTGTGGTCTCAAACTGCGGAGTGGTCTCAACCTCCGATGTAGTTTCAAACTGCGGCGTAGTCTCAATCTCCGGCGTAGCCTCAAACTGCGGAGTCTCAAACTGCGGTGTGGTCTCAAACTGCGGTGTGGTCTCAAACTGCGGTGTGGTCTCAAACTGCGGTGTGGGAGATTGGGCCTCAGCAGGTGAAGGTTGAGCTTCGTCCGTGCTCAATGTAGCACTACGCTCTGGAGTAAAACCCGTAGCTGCTACCTGTTCAAATGCGCTCAACATACTTTCGTCGGGACTTCTGCTAGGTTGAGATTTCCATTGCGGATTCTGCGGCTGTGACAGTGTAAACGCACGCTCCACTTCGTTTATCAGAGTCTGCGAAGAAAAAGGTTTCGAAACCCACCCTACAGCACCAACCTGCTTAGCACGTTCTTCGTCAAAAGACTCAAACGTACCCGCCAGTAGCAAAACCGGAACCCCGGCAAAAGCTGGATCCTGGCGGATCCGTTCACACAGTTGATACCCATCCAGTCCCGGCATAAATACGTCCGCCAGGATAAGATCAGGGCGTTTGGCTTGAGCCTTCACCAAAGCTTCGTCGCCATTACTGGCGAATTCCAGCTCATAATCTTCATCGGCTAACGTTATCTCTACAACCTTCTGGATAGTGGCACTGTCATCTGCCAGCAACAGCCGTTTTCCCATTAAATCCTCCTGACTTTATCCACACTCAACGCAGCTACACACATCCGCTTCGCCGCCGGAACGGAACTACACTAATTTTGCTTCCCCAGTTATTGTGTATGCCGTTCTGGCACAACAACAGCACTATTCAACCATAAAGGGAACGATTAACCTGGCTTGACCCTGTGCATCGAGGATATGGACCTGCCACTGTCCATCCCACTGCGGTAAAATTTTCTTAGACGACCAGGTTCTCCAATTTGATGAAGACACCGGCAGGCGAACACGTGCCATCTCCTTGCCTTCGTGATACCACACATGGGTTATCCAGGTATCGTCCTCTGCCCCCACCACATGCGTAAAGCAAAACAACTGATCTACCGGTTTTTTTACCGTATTCAGAGAGTCTACGGGGCTGCGCTCAGATATGTCACTGGTAATGGCAGCATCAATTATCTCAATAGCATACGCATTACACGGAAGCGCCAACACCACGAACAAACAAACATATATCCATTTTTTCATTTATTGGTCCTTTACCTGCACATTAGGCTATAAATCAAACAACCTTCATCAAGCAGCTTAGTAGGTTAAACTGCTTATTGGGGTCCGTCGAGAAAATAAATTAATTCTGAAACTTGCCGTGCAGACACAGGCCATGCAGCTCGAAGCATTACCTGGGCACATGCCACTTAAAAACACAACTTACTAAGGGGCTACACCGCTGCTCAATTCGCCAAGAAAACTGTTCCCGCTCATGTTCCCGCTCAGGCTATCCGTAATATTACCATGCAGGCCAAAGTTTTGCAGTATGGTTGCAGAAATATCCGCAAAACTTGTGCGCACTCCAAGGTTTCTTCCATACTTTAGCTGCGGGGTATATGCAAGTAACGGTACATATTCGCGCGTATGATCACTGCCAGGCATACTCGGATCACAACCGTGATCTGCGGTAAGCAAAAACAGGTCGGTATTTCCCAGTGTGGGCAAAAATTTCTCCAACCAAGTGTCAAACTGTTGCAGCGCGGTGGCGAAACCACAGCAATCACGCCGATGCCCATAATTCATGTCAAAATCTATTAGATTCGTGAATACAAGCCCGCGTTCCAGGTGTGCGAACATCTCTTCTGTGGCCTGCATTCCCTCGGCATTGCAGGTGGTGCTGGTGTGCTTATCAATTCCCCGCCCACAAAAAATATCGGATATCTTCCCTACTGCGTGAACACTTATCCCGTGTTGATGGAGCAAATCTAACAGCGTAGGTACAGGCGGCGGCATGGAGAAATCACGGCGTCCGTTGGTGCGCACAAAACCTGCGACTTCATCTCCAACAAAGGGGCGTGCAATCACTCGACCAACCCTGAAAGGGTCAAGCATATCGCGCGTTTTTTTGCAGATGGAGTATAAACGCTCCAAGGGCAGAATCTCTTCGTGGGCGGCGATCTGGAACACTGAATCAGTGCTGGTGTAGACGATGGGCCGCCCACTGCGCACGTGCTGTAGTCCAAGCGTCTGGATAATCTCGGTTCCGCTGGCGGGGATATTCCCCAGCGCCTCCACCCCGGCAATACGGGTAAACCCCTGCATAATTTCGGGGGGGAACCCCTGCGCGTAAACCCGGAAGGGTTCAGGCATCACCACTCCGGCAATTTCCCAGTGCCCGGTGGTGCTATCCTTGGCACCCGAGCGTTCGGCCATCTTCCCCCAGGATGCGCGCGGCTTTTGACATCGCGCCACTCCAGCAAGGGAGATTATGTTCCCCAGCCCCAGAGCCTGTAGCTGGGGCAAGACAAGCGGTCCATCTGCCGTAGATATATGCCCGAGGGTATTGGCGCCCTGATCGAAAAACAGGCTCGCGTCGGGTAGAGCCCCACACCCGACCCCATCGAGTACCATGAGCACAATGCGTTCAAATCTAACCATCGCAGGGCTAAACCTGGTTTTCGAGCCACTGGGTCACAATGGAGACGGCTCGACTGGTGCCAATCCGGGTAGCTCCGGCGCGATACAGCGCTTCAAGTTGTTCCAATGTGCGAATGCCTCCAGCGGCCTTGATTCCAAGCTTACCAGTGACTACAGCGCGCAACAATTCCACGTCGTCGACCGTAGCACCCCCAGCAGCGGTGCCGGTGGAAGTTTTAACATAATCGGCGCCTCCAGCAACCACGCAGACACCAACCTGACATTTCTGCTGCGCACTTAAATTACAGCATTCGATAATCACCTTGAGGATAGCGCTCCCGCATGCCTGCTTTACCTGCCTGATCTCTGCCTCAACGTCAACATAGCGTCCATCTTGGATCCAGCCCTGTTGAACCACCATATCAATCTCATCCGCACCTTGGAGAACCGCCTGCTGCGCTGCAAACGCTTTTACCGCGCTACTCTCAAACCCTGTGGGGAAACCCACAACCGTGCACACTTTGACCTCTGAGCCGCGCAACTGTGCTGCGGCTACGGCGACATACACCGGCGGGATACACACCGCAGCAAAACCGTACTCCACCGCCTCTTCGCACAGGACACGAATCTGCTCAAGACGCGTTGCCGGGTTCAGCAGGGTATGTTCAATAAGCATACTGGGTGGAAAATTCAACATATTCAACTCTGCTCAAGTACGATAGTCGGCGTTGATCTTGATATATTCATAGGTGAGATCAGAGGTGTAATAGTCACTAGTGCCGTCGCCCAGATATAGATCCAAGATGACACAGAACTCCTTACGCCGCAGCACTTCAGTCGCCAAAGATTCCTGTTCTGGGCCGGTTCCAATGCCAGCGCTAACCACCTGCACCTGGTCAAAAAAGATATCCACCCGTTCGGCATCAACTTCGGCGTTAGAATAGCCTAGCGCGGCAATAATCCGCCCCCAGTTTGCATCCTCACCAAAGAACGCCGTCTTAACCAGACTGGATGTAGCCACACTGCGGGCTGCCTCTTTAGCTTCAGCCGCACTGCGCGCACCCCGAACGTGAATCTGCACCAGCTTAGTCGCCCCTTCGCCATCACGCACAATCATCTTAGCCAGATCGAGCAAAACACTATTGAGCTGAAGCTGAAAATCTGCGGCTGCGGGAGTCTGAGGAAGAATTTCCTCCTCACCGGCCTGACCGTTGGCCAACAGCAGTACCATATCATTGGTGGAGGTATCGCCATCGACAGTTATGGAATTAAACGACTGTTCCACGGCAATCTTCAAACAAGACTGAAGCAACGGCGCACTGATATTGGCATCGGTGAGGACAAATCCTAGCATGGTTGCCATATTGGGATGGATCATCCCCGCTCCTTTGGCAATACCGAGGATGGTGCCGTTTTGTCCCGGAGTCTGCAAGCGTGCCACAGAGGTCTTACTGAACATATCCGTAGTCATGATCGCTTCAGCCACCGCTACGGCCTTATCCGCTGTCCGCTCTTTAACCAGGTGCGGGACCACTGCATCCAGGCGCGCCCCCGGTAGTTGCACCCCGATCACCCCAGTGGAAGCCAGAGCTATCAGTTCTTCGTCAATGCCCAATGCAACAGCCAAAGTTTTTCCATTCTGCTGCGCGGTCTTGAGCCCCGCTGCACCGGTACAGGCGTTGGCGTTTCCGCTATTGACCAGTACCGCCTGACATGTGCCCCGCAGTACCCGTGGGCGCGTAATCTGTAAAGGTGCCGCAACCACCTGGTTGCGGGTAAACACCCCAGCACAGGCAGCAGGAACCTCCGAAAAAATAAGGCCGCAATCGGGTCGCTTGGTTTGTTTTATACCGGCTATAGCTGTAGCGAAACTGAAGCCTTTTACCTGATTACCTGCCGATGTCATATATTATACTTCTCCCGCGTTGGCTCCCGCTTTGGGTATGTTATTTGAGTGTTTAACGCCCACAGCACTTTTTATATTTTTTCCCGCTGCCACAAGGGCACGGATCGTTGCGCCCCACTTTTTCCTCGGTGCGCACCACCGTCTGAGGCTGTGGCGGCTCATCACTGCGGTTGGTAACCACCTGGCGTTGCCTCTGTCTGGCTTCCATCTGCTCTACATCGCTCTCCTGCACCAGTTTAACGATAAAGAGCTTCTGCAGAACTTCCTGGCGGATACGTCCCATGACCTGCATAAACAGGTTGTAGGCCTCACGCTTGTATTCCTGTTTGGGGTTTTTCTGCCCGTAGCCACGCAGCCCAATTCCCTCCTTGAGATGGTCAATGGAAAGCAGATGGTCCTTCCACTGGCTGTCAATCACCTGCAGGAGCAACACCTTCATAAGGTATTCCATCACCTCGGCGGTCAGCTCCTCTTCGCGTTCTTCAAGGCGCTTAAACACCTGTTGTTTCAGGCTCTTCTCAAGCTCTGCCTGGGTGATACGCTCATCTTCAGCCGGCAACTGCGGCCAGAAATTGAACTGGTTGTGGAAATCATCGCTCAATGAGGAAAGGTTCCAGTCTGCTACCGGAGTCTTATCCGGACAGAATGTCGCCACCATGTCCTCTATCATCTCTTCGAGCATGGCGATGTAGGTTTCGCGGATCTCTTCTCCGCCTAGTACTTCGCGGCGCTGGGTATAAATCACTTCGCGCTGGCGGTTCATGACATCGTCATATTCTATCAGATGCTTACGCACCTCAAAGTTCTGTCCCTCGACTTTTTTCTGTGCATTTTCGATTGCGCGCGAAATAATTCCGTGTTCGATGGGCTCATCATCAGGGATTTTGAGTTTTTCCATCACAAATGAAACGCGGTGGCTACCGAAAATACGCAGCAGATCATCCTCGAGACTGAGATAGAATCTGCTGGCACCGGGGTCGCCTTGACGTCCGGCACGTCCACGCAGCTGGTTATCAATGCGGCGCGATTCATGGCGTTCGGTGCCAAGAATATATAGACCGCCGAGTTCAAGAACTTCCTGACGTTCTGCGCTGCACTGCGGGGTAAATTTTTCCAGCAGCTCTGCGTAGGGAGCGGGGTCGTCACCGGTACCAGCGGCGGCCTCCGCCATCATTTCTGGATTTCCTCCAAGAACAATGTCAGTTCCACGCCCAGCCATATTGGTGGCGATAGTGACCGCACCGGCACGCCCGGCCTGAGCTACAATCTCCGCCTCTTTGGCGTGATGCTTAGCGTTGAGGACGTTGTGTTTTACCCCACGTTTTTTCAGTTTTTCCGCTAGACGCTCCGAATTCTCGATAGAGATGGTTCCCACCAGTACAGGCTGGCGCCGCTTATGGCAGTCTACAATGTCTTCGATAACGGCGTTGAATTTTTCTTCTTCGCTCTTAAAAATAACATCGGCGAAGTCATGGCGCTGACTTGGACGATTGGTCGGGATAACCACCACGTCGAGTTTATATATCTCGGCAAACTCGTGTGCCTCGGTATCCGCGGTACCCGTCATCCCCGCAAGTTTAGCGTACATACGAAAGTAGTTCTGGAAGGTTATCGTCGCCAAAGTCTGGTTCTCTTTTTCAACCGTGACCCCTTCCTTGGCTTCCACCGCCTGGTGCAGACCGTCACTCCAGCGCCGCCCCGGCATCAGGCGTCCGGTAAATTCATCCACAATGCAAACTTCACCGTCTTTAACTACATAATCTACCTCTTTTTTAAACAGCGCATGTGCCTTAAGAGCCTGATTAATGTGATGCAGCAACGCAATCTGAACGGGGTCATAAAGGTTATCTATACCGAGAATTTTCTCCACTTTTGCTACCCCATGTTCCGTCAGGGTCGCACTTTTGGCTTTTTCATCCACGGTATAGTCGCCAGTGAATTCTTTCTCGGTCTGCCCCACCTTGCCGGCATTGCGGTGTTCAACAATTTCACCGCGTTCCAAACGAGGAATGACGTTGTTGGCTTTGGCGTAGAGCTCACTGGAGGCATCGCTGGGACCGGAGATAATCAACGGGGTGCGCGCTTCGTCAATGAGGATAGAGTCCACCTCGTCTACTATGGCAAAGTTCAGATCGCGCTGGACATATTCATCCAGATCAAACTTCATATTGTCGCGCAGATAATCGAAACCAAACTCGTTATTGGTTCCGTAGGTGATATCACATTGATAGGCATCCTTGCGCGCCACATCGGTTATGCCGTGGATGATGCAGCCGACACTAAGCCCCAAGAAGTTATACAACTTACCCATCCACTCGGAGTCACGCCGAGCCAGGTAATCGTTGACAGTAACTACATGGACGCCCTTGGCCGGCAACGCGTTAAGATACGTCGCCAGAGTCGCGACCAAGGTTTTACCCTCACCGGTTTTCATCTCCGCAATCTTGCCCTGGTGCAACACCATGCTACCGATAAGCTGGACATCGAAGTGACGCATTTCCAGAACCCGCCATGCCGCTTCACGCACCACGGCAAACGCTTCGGGGAGGAGATCGTTCAGGCTTTCTCCCTGCTCGAGGCGTTGGCGAAACTCCGGGGTTTTGCCCTGCAACCCGGCATCATCGAGCTGTTTAGTCTCTTCTTCAAGGGCATTGATCTTATCAACCACACTTTGCATGCGCTTTATTTCACGCTCGTTTTTAGTACCGAAAATCTTTCTGCTTATAGAACGGATCATCGCTTTCCCCGCTGGAGTTGACTTTAATCTGCCAGAGCTGAAACAGCTTGATAACAGGCAGAAATATCAGATAAAAAATTAATTGGCGTAGCATAAAAACAGTTTCAGAACGTACCACAAATCACCCTGAGGCGACAAGTATTAACAAGGCAGCCTCAATCCATGAATGGGCGCAGAAAGAAAATGCCAGAACGTTTTTACATAAAAAAATCCCGCCACGATTGCACCTAGAACAAGGCACACGCGCAGCGGGATTGAAGATCACAGAAGGTTTTCGCCTAGAGCGGCACTTCGATCGATGCTCTACTCCTCAACATCCGCGAGCTTCAACTCGCTGATGGCCAGTTCGCGCAACTTAAATTTCTGAATCTTACCGCTAGCAGTCATGGGATACTCATCGACAAACTTGATATAGCGCGGGATTTTATAGTTGGCGATCTGCCCCTTACAGAAACTGATCACATCTTCCTCGTTGAGGGTGGCGCCCTCCTTCAGCTTTATCGCCGCCATCACCTGCTCCCCAAATTTACGATCCGGTACCCCGTAAATCTGCACATCGGCGATGGCGGGGTTGGTATAAAGAAACTCTTCAATCTCGCGCGGGTAGACGTTCTCTCCTCCCCGGATGATCATGTTCTTTATCCGCCCAGTGATCTTGCAGTAGCCGTTTTCGTCCATAATGGCCAGGTCACCGGTGTGGAGCCAGTTATCCGCGTCGATGGCCTTAGCCGTAGCTTCTTCCATCTGGTAATACCCCTTCATGACATGATACCCACGGGTGCATAGCTCTCCCTGCTTGCCCGGAGGGAGGGTGACGCCGGTTTCTATATCGACAATCTTCACCTCTACGTTGGGCAGGGCTCGCCCCACCGTGGAGACCCGCAGTTCTATAGGATCATCGGTTCTGGTCTGAGTAATAACCGGAGAGGCCTCGGTCTGACCGTAGGCAATAGTAATCTCCGAACAGTGCATATCGCGGATTACCCGTTTCATAACCTCTATAGGACAGGGTGATCCAGCCATAATTCCAGTGCGCAGGCTGCTCAGATCAAAGTGGTCGAAGGTCGGGTGATCCAGTTCGGCAATAAACATGGTAGGAACCCCGTGCAAGGCGGTGCAGCGTTCTGTTTCAACGGCCTGCAGAACCTTTTCTGGAGAAAAAACCTCTACCGGTACCATAGTGGTACCGTGGGTAACCGCCGCCAGCACCCCTAAAACGCAACCGAAGCAATGGAAAAACGGCACTGGAATACACAGGCGATCTTTCTCAGTAAGGAGCATGCATTCGCCAATATTGAACCCGTTATTGACGATGTTGGAATGGGTTAGCATCACCCCTTTGGGAAAGCCGGTGGTTCCTGAGGTGTACTGCATATTGATGACGTCATGAATATCCAGACTCTGCTTTATTGCAGCAAAATCCGCATCGCTGATCTGTGCTCCGTATGCTTCGATATCGGCAAAATTCTGCAATCCTGCAGGGGTGTCGGCTCCAATATATATGGCGTGGCGCAAAAATGGCAGTTTCTCACTCTGCAGTGAACCTGCGTTGGCATGATTCAGTTCCGGTACCACCCGGCGCAAGGTTTCAATATAGTCGGTATCCTTGAATCCATCTACGAGGAACAGGGCACAAGAATCGGACTGCTTGAGCACATATTCAAGCTCTGACGCCTTGTAGCTGGTATTGACCGTAACCAAAACCGCTCCCATTTTGGCGCTGGCAAACTGCAACACCACCCATTCTGGCACATTGGTTGCCCAGATAGCGATGTGCTCCCCCTTTTTAATCCCCATGCCGAGCAGCCCGCGCGCCACCCTGTCACACAGGGCATCGAATTCCGCGTAACTGTAGCGCAGGCCCCGATCTGGATACACCAGGGCATCGTTGGCTGGAAAACGTTCCGCCATCTGCTCCAGAATGCCACCTACAGTATAATTCAATAAATCTGGCATGATTTCTAATCTCCTTTGGATATACGTGCACGCGCAGCGTTTGGTCTCACCAAACGGCTGTGCAGTGTTGCTAACAATACGAATTTAAAACGTTTTTTTGAATAGCATAGAGAGCGTGGCAGGTCAAACCTAAACTGGGAAGTTCAAGAGTGGCTCTAGGTGGCAGAAGGATTCACCCAACAAAAGACAAGAAGACCGAAATTGAGAAGTCGCGCGGCAGTTGCGTTGCCGCACGTAAGAATTAATGTCTGGATTTCACCATAAGCATGCGCCGGCATGCATTAACCAGCACCGAGGAGATATTGCGGCTTTTTGACAACGTCCGCAGATCCCTTTCTCCCAAAGTGGATAAAAAGCGAATCCCCTGATTCACCGGCGTGCGGGGGTGCATGGTCAGAGCTAGGCGGATAGTGTAATTCTTAAGCCATTCACGGTTACACAGGATAAGCCGTATTAACTCATCGTTGGTACTGCGATTCTGACATAGAATCAACACCTCTTTTTCGGTGATACGGGGATTTTTCAATACCGCGCTGCTTACCTGCTTATTACTGTCCTTTAGAAAAATCGAGCGCCATTCCTTATCCCCACTCATTGCCAGCTTAATTTTATCCCCTACGTTCAACTCCAGTGCTAGCTGTTGCTTGTTGGCAGATTCCATCTGTGCTGCAGTTTCATCCAGAAGCTGTTCTTGCGCCGCATCCAGCACGGCGTCAGGGGTATCTTCTTCACTGCCAGACACTTTTCCTTGTGCGGCGGCCTGCTCCAACTGGTGGGCAATGGTATCCCGCATCTCTTCTGTAACCTGCGCATTTCGGGTAGCCGCGTTCAGTTCGCCGGGGGTAAGATGAAAAGGGCCCTTCGGATCGAGAAAAAACTCCAGCACTTCGTAAGAACAACGGGAAAAAACTTCACTCCATACCGATTCAGGAATATTTCGATTGGGGCGCAACACAATCAGGGTGGGAAGATCCGCGCGGCGCGCGCGTAGAATAAACTCAAGGACTCTCAAATCCAGCTCTGCATCACGCAGTACAGGTTTCAAGGTCGTCACTTTAATTATGGCGAGTTCCTGCAGCGCCTCGTCTCGGAGACTATCAGCGCTGGCGCCGGTATAAACTAAATACCAGAAGATAACTTGATCGTGGATAGAGAAAGGCAGGCGCCCTGCAACAATTTGGCGCTTTTCCTCGATGTCAATATCCACAGAAATGAGGCGGGCAACTTCGGGAGAAATCCGTAGCTGCCCGCCACTATTTGCAGAAACAAGCTTTGATGAAATACTTTCCGGGTCAATATCTTCTAAAAAAACATATGTACGCGTCACTGCTATATCAATCCTCTACGTTGCGTTCGGCCAGGATCCTAGCCGTCTGGTTTGAGGGTACCTCTTCGTAATGAGAAAACTCCATAGTAAACAAACCGCGGTCAGAAGTCATGGAGCGTAATTCCGGCGCATAGCGCAGCACCTCAGACATGGGCACATACGCTTTGAGCGCCTGACTACCAGCCTGAGGCTCAACTCCGAGCACTTTACCACGCCGGGAGTTCAAATCTCCGATAACATCACCGACGCAGTCATCGGGCATAATCACTTCCATCTCCATGATGGGTTCGAGCAGTACCGGCTTGGCTTGTTCCATTCCCTTTTTAAATGCCATAGAGCCGGCGATTTTAAACGCCATCTCTGATGAATCGACCGAATGATGAGAGCCGTCAAACAGGGTCGCTCTAACATCCACCACTGGGAATCCCCCCAGCACCCCGATCTGCATTGCTTCTTGAATTCCTTTGCTTACTGCCGGGATATACTGGCGCGGCACCACTCCGCCAACAACCTTGTCGACAAACTCATAACCGTCACCGGTCTCCAGGGGTTCAAGCTCCACCCATACATCTGCGTACTGGCCTCGACCACCGGACTGCTTTTTGTACTTACTCTGTAAACTCGCCTTGCGCCTGATGGTTTCGCGATAGGGGACTTTAGGTGCGCGGAGTTCTACATCAACTCCATATTTGCGTTTGAGTTTTTCTACCGCTACTTCGATATGTACCTGCCCCATACCGGAGAGAATCATTTCGTGGGTCTGTTCGTCACGCGTCATCTGCAGCGTCGGATCCTCTTCCGTCAGGCGCTGCAGGCCGGAGACAATCTTATCTTCATCCCCTTTACTGCACGCCTTGAGGGAGAATGAAATCACCGGCTTCATCTGGATGACACTCTCGTAACGAATTTTATCCTTCGGGCTGCACAGGGTATCTCCCGTAGCTGTGGTCTTCATTTTGGCCACCGCTACAATATCTCCGGTGCAAACGTCAGCCACCGGCACCTGTTTTTTTCCTTCGAGCTTAAACAGCTGCCCAACCCGCTCTTCCTTATCTTGGGTGGAATTGTACACCGTGGAATCGGAGTTAAGCATGCCAGAATACACACGAAACAGGGTGAGCTTTCCAGAGAATGGGTCATTTATGGTCTTGAATACCATAGCAGAAAACGGCTCGGAATTGTCCGGCCGGCGCTCCACCATTTCTCCACTCTGTGGTTCAATACCAATCTGTGTCCCTTTATCGATTGGCGAGGGCAGGCAGGCGACAATGTAGTCCAGCAGCTGGCGTACCCCAATATTAGCTGTGGCACTGCCACACAAAACCGGAGTAAAGGTTCCGTTCAAGGTCCCCTCCCGCAAGCCATGGATAATTTCTTCGCGGGTGAGGTCGTCTTCTTCGAGGTATTTCTCCATCAGGGCATCGTCTGCATCAGCAACTGCTTCAAGCAGTTGAGCTCGCAGTCGCTGCGCCTCGGCCAAATAATCTGCCGGGATCTCCTCTTCGACATACGTGCCCTTTTCATCGAACTGAAATATTCTGGCCTTCATATTCACCAGATCGATGATACCACGAAAGCTCTCTTCGGCGCCGATGGGCATATTGACCGGTATCCCGCGGCTGCCGAGCATCTTCTCCATATCATCGACCGCACGCAGAAAATCGGCCCGTTCGCGATCCATTTTATTCACGAACGCCAGCATGGGCACCTCATATTCCTTGGCCCATTGCCATATTTTATGGGTCTGCGCCTTCACTCCATTGATGGCGGAGACGAGCATCACTGCGCCGCCAAGGATGCGCATGCAATTCCGCGTATCGTGCAGAAAATTTGAATATCCGGGGGTGTCGACCAGGTTCAGGTTAAAATCGTTCCACACGCAATGGTTGAGGCTGGAACCGATGGTAATTTTTCGCTTAATCTCCTCGGGCTCAAAATCCATGATGGAACTGCCATCATCAACCTTGCCGAAGCGTTTGGTCATGCCGGTGTTGAATAGCATCGCCTCTACCAATGAGGTCTTGCCCGCACCTCCATGTGCAACAATGCCCACATTTCTGAGTTTAGCCGTGTCATTTGCTCCCATGGGTACCCCTTTCGTGAGAAGTTACGCAGTGTAAAGCATCCGCCACTAAAACATCAAACTGGTGCAAGCATCAAACTCGCGGCGCAAAACGAATGCTCAGACATTTGGCTGCAAAAAACCCGCGGAACACAGGTCCAACGGGCTTGACATCATCTATTCAACACATACAGCTGGCGCAGGCCATCAAGGGTCAGCTGCGGCTCTATCGCATCTATACTGGCAGCGGCGGTGGCAATTTGTTCCGCCAACCCCCCGGTGGCTATCACTTTCGGGCTACTTTTAACTTCTGCCTTCATTCGCATGACTATGCCATCGACAAGGCCAGCATAGCCGAATAGCAAGCCTGACTGCATGCTGTTTACCGTATTTTTGCCCACTACCCGCGGCGGCAACGCCAGGGATATGCGTGGTAATTTACTTGCGTGTTCATGCAAAGCATCGGCAGAGATTTTCAGACCTGGCGCTATGGCTCCCCCCTGATACGCACCGTCAGCGCTGATATAATCAAAGGTGGTTGCCGTACCGAAATCCACCACAATCAGGGCACTATGGTACTTGGAAAATGCCGCAACCGCGTTGACAATGCGATCCGCACCAACCTCCTGCGGGTTATCGTATTCAATGGGCATCCCTGTCTTCATATGCCGCCCTACCACCAGCGCTTCGGTGTCGCAGTATTTCCGGCTCATACTAGTCAGGGCATTCAGCAATGGTGGCACTACACAAGAAATGATCACCGCATTCACCATACTCAGCTTTAAACCGGAATAACTCATTAGATCATGCGCCAGCATGGCACACTCATCAGCCGTGCGTGCTTTATCGGTGCGGATGCGCCAGCTATACAGCAGCTCATCCTCGCGGTAGAGTCCAAGCACGGTATTGGTATTGCCAACATCGACAACTAACAGCATGGTGTCAGGGAGTTCCTTTCTATGCAAGCGTCGCCGGACGCACATCTCCGGAATAAATTGTACGGGGGTGCGCAGAGCCCGTGTCCAACAGCAGCGCTCCATCGGCAGCAATGCCGATAACAACCCCACTGACACTGACACCGACACCGCCATCGTCAACGCTGACGGCGCTCCCCACCAGGTCAAACAGCGCCTCCCACGCCAGACGAATGGGGGCAAAACCCCGCTCAAGTAATAATACATAAAGGGCGTCAAGCTCTGTGAACAGCGTCCGGATAAATGCAACCCGATCAACCCGCTGCCCCGTTTCCAGCAAAACCGAGGTCGCCGGATAGCGCAAATCCGGAGGAAATTGACTTTCCTCCATATTCAGGTTCACCCCAATTCCAAGCACTACGTAGTGTATTCCTTCGGTCTCGGCAGTCAGTTCATTAAGTAGACCGGCTATTTTCTTACCGTTAAGAAGGATATCATTGGGCCATTTAACGCTGACCCTTACGTCACAGACCTTTTCGATAGCGCGTGCTACCGCGACCGCAGCCAGAAACGTAAGCTGAGTCGCCTCGCTCAATGCCAGGATCGGACGCAGAACAACCGAAGTGTACACGTTTACCCCCGGCGGCGAACTCCAACTGCGCCCCATGCGACCCCGCCCACTGGTCTGACATTCCGCAACCACAACACTGCCTTCCGGCGCGCCCTGCTCCGCTAGCGTGTGCGCTCTGAGGTTAGTGGAATCAAGCTCGACATGGCATTCGATGCTCTTTGCTATTATGGCGGTATTCAAACCTGCCTTAATAACGATGGGGAGCAGTACGTCGGGGCGGGTATCCAGGCGGTAACCTCTAGAGGGGACAGCTTCAATTGCGTACCCCTGAGCGCGCAACTGCTTGATATGTTTCCATACTGCGGTGCGACTCACGCCAAGTTTCAGGCGCAGCTGTTCTCCGGAGATAACCTCCCCTTCATGTTGCAAAAACATGCGGACTATACGCTCACGCAACTGGTTCGACCCCATGTATGCAATCCTTTTAAAGTTATCTCTGGCGTATCGTGCCTACTTGATCAACATTGAAATATCTACGGCACGGCTTGAATGAGTGAGGGCGCCAACAGAAATAAGATTTACTCCTGTAGCGGCAATATCCGCCACGGTATCCAGATTAATCCCTCCGGAAGCTTCGGTCAAAGCAGCACCATCAATCAACTGTACCGCTTCACGCATTTGTTCCAGCGTCATATTATCCAGCATGATGATATCCGCACGAGCGTCTAGCGCTTCCCGCACATCATCTAAATTCTCCGTTTCTACTTCAATTTTCAAGGTGTGAGGCGCCATGCGGCGTGCCCCTTCAACAGCTGCGGTTATCCCTCCCGCAGCGGCAATGTGGTTTTCCTTGATCAAAACACCATCATACAGAGAGCTGCGATGGTTCTTTCCGCCCCCCATCCGCACGGAATATTTATCCAACACGCGCAACCCCGGCGTGGTTTTGCGCGTATCCACAATAACCGCGTCAGTGTGTGCAACCGCCGCGACAAAGCACGCAGTTAGAGTTGCTACTCCGCTCATGCGCTGCAACAGATTCAGCGCGACACGCTCACCTTGAAGCAGCACTCTGGCATCACCCTTGATCCATGCCAGCACATCACCACGTTGGACGCTGCTGCCATCGAACTTCAGGGATTCGAACGCCACGGCCGGGTCGAGGGCATTAAAAACTTGCTGCGCCACAGTAAGACCTGCAAGGGTAAAATCCTCTTTAGCCACCAGTTCCGCACGTCGGGTAACCCCAGACGGTACGGTAGCCATAGTAGTAATATCGCCGCTGCCGATGTCCTCCCGCAGCGCTCGCTGTATAATTTCCGCAATTTCAAGCACATCGTTCTCCATATGCCATATGATGTTAATTGATGCAGGCAATTTATAAGTCTATAAGTAATTGATAATATTATTCGTGTACCATATTATCAAAAACTCGATCAAGAATAAAGTAGCCCGCCAGCACGTGCGCCGGCAAGCAAATAGGCTAACCTGCTGCTGATCGTGCCCCGGCTTTTACCGTAATAACTTAACTATGAACGTTTACACAACAAGCTCAAGAAGGCACAATACGTCAAGGAACCAATACAGGCCTAACGTACTTCCCAGAGCAAAAACATAAGAGGAGAATATCTATGCCCCAAAAAAATCCAACTAGCTTAAAAGCATCCACCCCGAAAAATACTTTTTCAATCCCGCGCAATTTAAGAACCGCCGCGCTACTGTTCTGTAGCATAACTTTAATACTACTGGCTGGTTGCGTCAGCAAACAAACCTATGATCAGCAGTTACGCCAAAGTGAAACCTTGGGCACTAAAGTAGAAGCCTTGAACGCAACCATAGCCGGACTGAAGAATGATCTGAACACCACAAGAGCCAAGCTTGCCGATTGCCGCGCTGAGTTGGAGCAAAACAGCATCGAATTTGAGGCACACAAAGAACGTCAAAGCAGCATTTACAAGGCTCGGGAGCAAAAAACCGGGGATGAGCTTACCGCACTCCAAGCTGACATATCCCAGTTAAAAAACGAGAAGAGCTCTCTGCTTAGCCTAATAGAAGAAAACCAGGAACAGATAGCCGCTCTAGAGAAAAAGAAACAACAACTCGCTCTCGATCTTGAACGCGAGAAAATTGCACGTGAGGCTCGCATCGCTCAAATGTCGAGCACCTACAACGAACTGGTTGGCAGCCTGGAGCAGGAACTGGCTCGCGGCGAACTCACTATCAAACAGTTAAAAAACAAACTCAGCGTCAACCTGGTTGGGCAGATATTATTTGCATCCGGCACCGCCAATCTGACCGATGATGGAAAACGGGTACTTCGTCAAGTAGGCGACAGCCTGAAAAAGATCAGCAACAAACGCATCTGCGTTGAAGGACATACGGACAACCTGCCCGTTAAACAAAGCATGCATGACATATTCCCCTCCAACTGGGAACTTGCCGCAGCCCGCGCAGCCAACGTAGTGCATTTCCTTCAGGATGAAATAAGTATTGATGGGAAAAATCTAGAGATACGCGCAATGGGGCCATATCAGCCCGTTGCCGATAACAGCACCCCAGAAGGACGAGCACAGAATCGTAGAATTGAGATTGTGCTGGTTGATATGGAGTAAAGAGTTAGAGTGTGGAGTAAGCGTACACATTGGTTGAGAAAACGTAGGGGCAATTCATGAATTGCCCCTACGTTACCCAACAACCAGCAGCGCAGATTTCACCTGCATACCTCCGCACCGCACCCGTAGATACTCTGTGTTGCCGCAAGCCCATTTCGTGAAATAACCTCACATTTATTGAACTCCCATGTTGTAAAAACGTGTGTTGTCAAAGCAGGTTTTGTTTTTCAACATGGCATGTATTGCATGAA
>Ga0265295_1002815_pt1 | contig 26513 bp, 15 predicted proteins | sample Munlansysbiofilm_FD_192503 | JGI IMG/M metagenome (GOLD analysis project Ga0265295, IMG submission 192503) | Leachate microbial communities from a municipal landfill in Southern Ontario, Canada - Methane capture system biofilm | ecosystem: Engineered > Solid waste > Landfill > Unclassified ... | reverse complement strand
TGCTTTTTTAATAATTCCTTGTTGCTAATCTCATGGGGCATCCAAGAGCCCCGTAACATCAATAATATTAACAAGTTATCGTAGCGGATGAGCAAATATCTAGGTCATCAGTAACTATCGCGCTCAAATAATCCGCAGGGCAAATCTTCTATGATTACATAGTCTTGTATTGTAGGAAATCCGTCAACCAAAATTTTCATAATCCTTTCTGCAATTAAGCGTATAGAAAAGCGTATAATTATGAGTATGAGTATAGTTTAAATGAAGTAGAACTAATTCAACATACATGACCCTGTACTGTGTGAATGTGGCAGTTAAGCTGAACTGGTAGAAATTTTCCTTGACCATATTTGGCAACAAGCCTAGCATGTATATTAATGATAAATACATGGAGAAGTATAGTGCTTATGAAAAGATTAGTCTTTGCACTTATTACCGTAATTCTTGTGCTTGTTGCGTGTCAGAGCGAAAGCACCAAGATTTCGAACGCAAATAAAAAACTGGGAACTCGGCAGAAACCAATCCGCATGTATTTTGTACCATCGCTGGAAGCCGGAAAAGTGGTGGCAAGCGGTGAGGCTATAGCCGAAGCTTTACACAAATCAACCGGGTATCATTTCAAGGTAGCCGTACCCACATCTTATGCGGCAGTAATCGAGGCTTTGGGAAATTATCAAGCAGATATCGCCTGGTTACCTACCTACGCCTATGTGCTTGCAAAACAGAAGTATAACGCTAATGTGAAACTGATGACTGTGCGTAACGGTCTCAACAAATACCGCGGACAATTTGTGGCTGCCAGAGACGACATTCAAAGCATAGAAGATATTGAAGGAAAGATAGTTGCCTATACAGATGCAGCTTCCACATCGGGCTACATCTACCCCTCTGCCATCCTCAAAGAAAAAGGCATTGTACCCAAAGACCACATCTTCGCTGGAGGTCATCCGCAGGCAATTTTAGCAGTGTATAGTGGTAGAGCAGATGTAGCATGTAGCTATTGGAGTCCTCCGGATTCTACCGGAATGCCAATGGACGCTCGCGAAAAGCTCTTCGAAACGCACAAAGACATCTTTGACAAGGTTAGCATAATCGGCTTTACGGATTGGATTCCGAATGATACGGTAACCTTCCGGAATAATATGCCGGAAGAACTAGAAAAAGAAGTTGTGAAGGCACTCTACGATTTTGCCCAAACCCCTGAAGGCAAAAACACCTTAAAAACGCTTTACGATGTTGACGGCTTAGAACACGCTTCCGATGCAGATTATGATGTGGTACGCACCGCACTCAAAGCCATGAATATGGACCCCGAATCCATGTTGAAATAGGATCAAAATTTGAATTTACTGGAAGTAAAAAAACTCTATAAAAGCTACGATGGCGTTTCTTACGCTGTAAATAACCTTTCTTTTGATGTGGATTCAAACGATTTTATCGTGCTCTTGGGGCTCTCTGGCAGCGGAAAATCTACTCTGCTACGCTGCATTAACCGCTTAATCGAACCCACCGGAGGAGATGTCCTGTATAAGGGAAAATCCACAATTTCTCTAAAAGGAAAAGAGCTCAGGCAATATCGCCGCAATATCGCAATGGTCTTTCAACAGTTCAATCTGATCAAAAACCTCAGTGTGCTAACCAATGTGCTTACTGGTCGTTTGGGCTACCACGGCATTGGCTCCGCCTATAGCAAAACCGAAATCGACGCTGCCATAAGAAACCTGGCTCGAGTTGGCTTGCAGGATTTTGCTAAGAAACAGGTGAAACAGCTTTCCGGCGGACAGCAACAACGGGTGGCAATCGCCCGTGCCCTAATGCAGGAGCCGCGGATCATCCTTGCTGATGAACCGGTTGCCAGTCTAGATCCTGCCACAGCAGATTCTATCATGCAATATCTGGCGGAAATCAATAAAGAAGGAATCGCTGTGATCTGCAGTTTACACTTCCTCTCTTTGGCGCGGCGTTACGGCACCAGAGTATTGGCACTCAAAGACGGCATCAAAGCCTTTGAAGGCTTGCCAAATCAGATCGATAAAGCCCATTTCAAAGAAATCTACGGCGAAGAAGCTGAGGAAATATAAGGTCTGAAGCAGCTTGCAAGGTTGCTTGTTCTTCATCGCTTCAGGCTATTCATAAGGATGGTTACTCCCAAGATTCTCCTATGGTTAGGGATAATAACCGCCTGAAGCATCGTTAATCATCTTTTGTAACATTGGGTTTCAAAGAGAGGTGAATACCGGATTAAGTGTATTGCAGAGTTCTCACCGTATAGTTAGGCAAAATTTGTACTTAAGATATTAATAAATAGCATTGCAATAAATGGCCTATTGCAACGTGACAACGAAAATTGCAAATTGTGCAGCGAAATCTGCAAACTGTCGCATCCTTATGCATCGTAGGACATCCTTTACAAGACCCTTTTGAGTAGTTTCTGACAGGAATTCTGCAATTTAGATCACCGATAATTGCAAATTGTGACAGGATAACTGCAAATGCAATGGAACTGGTATTAACCAATCAGTGTCATAGTCTCGGATAAACGATTACTTATATATCAAGTTATTGATTCTTAGACGAATTCTCGTTTCAACTCATCCACCAACAGACTCGCATGCGATCTTCCACCGCCAGGTTTGATAAAGCAATTGACATTTAGCCCCTCTCTGCAAATACATACTCAGTGCTGAGATTACCGTTTGAATAATCGGCTAAAGTAGTAAAAATCAGTTCATAGAATACGAATCCAACTAAGCATTATGGAGAGAAGCTCCTGGTTTATGGAGATTGAAAAATGGGAAAATATGATCAAATACTTGAGTACATAAGTTACTTTGAGCTTGAGAGCAACGAGTATGGCAAAGAGGTATTTAATCCAAATACAATGGCATACTGGATGTATGACAATAAGCTTGAATCATTTATGCGATGCATAAGTGAATCAGATTTGATGGGGGTAGATTATTTGAGCTTTATCGACATGCCAAATAGTGAGCAGATTACTGAAGAAATCGAGTTAGCAGATATTGAATTACTGAAGGCGATGTTTACATATTTCAATCGGCAGGAACGATTTCAGGAAGGGTTATGGTTCTTTACTGCCAAGGACGGTATATTCCTCAGGTTACTGAAACGTTTGCAAGAGATAGTTAATAAGCCAATGGAGGGAGAATGTCAGCAATCAGAATAGGGTGGATTGATTTTTCCAAAGAACATCGCAATAAAGTAATCAGCGTGATGCATCTACTTACCGAGCCGGGAGCAATGGATGAGCTTGGAGTTGGTGTCGTTCGAGATGTATTCTCCAATATCTTTTTCCCCGGTACTTCGACTATCCAGACACGAGCCAAGTACTTTCTAATTGTGCCCTATCTTCTTTACGAACTTGAACGTCAGAAGATAAGTAACGCAGATGAACTCATTATCAAACTGCATAAACAAGAAACAGATCTGATACCTATTCTGATGAAAGGTGGAGAGGATGGGATAATCGGGTCATTTGCCGGAGCTGATTTGAAACGAAAGCCTTCTGATGTTTACTGGAATGGTATCAGTACCTTTCGAATATTCACTGGAGATAGGATGTCGATCTATGATTATGCCAAGGTCGTGTGTACTATAAGAATCACCAAACAAAAGCTCAAAGATCAGGGTAGTACCAATAACAAAGATGACGAGATTGATGGGGATGATAAAGATGCCTTATCTGGAGACCTTTTAGGTAGATTCTGGAAGCTCCCTGACATTCCTGAACATTGGAAGGACAATCTGAGCATCAAACTTAGTAATCAGGAAGCAGTTTATCTAAAGAATCAGATTGTATCATCCTGTCCAGACTCAATGCTGAGCTATGTTCTTATGGAAAATGATCACGATTTCCTAGCCATCCAAGAATTCGACCATATCGAAGGAATTCAGGATAGGCTTACCGTTAGACTCCAGAAACAATTCTTGCTGGCAAAGCAATTTGCTGATTTCATATATGGCACTCATTTGAGATACAACGTGATCCTATCCAATGGAGAAAGCAGTGATATTGTAAGGAAGTGGGATAATTGGTATGTTGGGATTATGGAACATGCGAGCATTGATATAAATCGAATACTCCCTTTCCTGGGCAGAAACGGTAACCTCTACAGGTTCCTGACTGAATGCAAAAAAGCCATGCAGCAAGATGATATCAAGAGACTCGATCAACTTGTTATTAATAGAGAAATTGACCTTAAAGGTAAGTCCCGCTCAAAACTGCATAATAGAGAAGATTTGGCTTACAACGGGTGGGTTGGCATCAGCAAGCTACAATACAGGCTCCCCAATGCCCAGAGGCTGTTAAAAGACATATTTGATGGATTGGGAGCAGCAAGTGATTAAGCCAACCAGTGACCGTTTGGATTACGGCCAGATACTAGCTCCTCCCGCTGGATATGAAACCGTTTTTGCAGTCGGAACAACCTATTCACTTGACCTGGATGCCCTTATCGGAGCATGTATAGCTCTGGGTTTAGCAGAAAGTACTGATAGCGCATTAAAGGATAACCCGCTCTACCTGCTCGAAGCACTCCGCAAGACATCCGATAAATTGTTGATCTTTTGTGAAGCTGGTCAGATTAAGGCTCCCGGTATATCTAATAAATTACACCTCCTTCTGGAAAAGATGGTGGTAGAAATAGTGATGCAGAAAGCAAAATCCTTCCATCCCAAGCTTTGGTTGGTTAAGTATGAAAATGCAGTGAAAGATACTCTGTACCGCTGTGTTGTGTTAAGCCGTAATCTGACTTTTGATCGCAGTTGGGATGTATCCGTATGTATTGAAGGAAAGCCTTTTTCTGAAGCGAACAGCGATAAAACCAAACCCTTATCTGACTTTCTTATTTCTTTAACAAAACTTGTAAATCGTCACGACATAGATAAGATAAAAAAGAAGTCACTGTTGAGTCTTGGCACTGAACTCTTGAATGTGGAATTTCGGCTTGAGAGCAAGATATTCACAGATTTCAGCTTCTGTCCCTTGGGAACACCCGGTTATAGCAAGGCACAAAGCGGGCTATTCAAATCATACAACGAAATGCTTTTAATCTCACCATTTCTGAGTAGTATCATAGTTTCTGAGTTTAACACACTTGCCCTAACCAGTCCGCAACCTAACACACTAATCACCCGTAAAACAGAATTGGCTAAGCTCAAGCCTGAGGCGGTATCCAAGTTCAAATTATTTGTTATGAAGGATATGGTCATTAATGGCGAAGAGAGTTTCAGCGAAAGTGATAATGATGACAAGCAAAGCCAGGATATACACGCCAAGTTGTATCTAAAGACTAAGTACTCAGATAGCGATCTATTTATAGGCTCTCTGAATGCTACGACCAGTGCAATCAATGGAAATATTGAGTTTATGCTCAAGCTGTCTGGAAAAAGAAGAAATATAAATGTAGAGGCATTAAAACGAGACCTCTTTGGAGGAGATGACAGGAACAATCCGTTTGAACAAGTGGAACTAAATGATCACATTGAAACTACCACTGAAGATACGGAAAACCTGGATGTAATTATCAAGGCAATCTGCAGGTTAAAAAGTTGTGCCAAAGTGCATGAGACAGGCGATCAGTATTCTGTAGAGTTATCTTTAACAGGCTATCACCAGAATGATAATGTGTTTATCTCCCCTTTAATGAAACCAGGAATGGAAAAGAATCTTGCTGCAGCGATTAGGTTTGATAATCTTGATCTGCTTCAGTTGTCAGAGTTTTATATTATCCGTGTGATCGGTACAGAATCAAGCCTTAGAAGGGTTATCAAGATTAATACAGAGAATATGCCTGATAACAGAGAAAGCATGATAGCCAATAGCATTATCAGGAACAAAAGAGATTTCATCCAATATATCACTTTCATTCTAGGTGATAATTATCTTATTTCGATGCTTGAGAATGCAAATCAGTCAAACTCGTTTAGTTTTAACAACGCAGAACCAGTACCAGCTCTCTATGAAAAGATGCTTAAGGCAGCTGCGCATTCTCCTGGTAAACTGGATGAGATAAAGCAAGTACTTGAGCTTATAACTGATGACAGTAAAATACCGGACGGCTTCAAAGAATTATATGATCTATTTATGAGAGTGGTAAAGAAGAATGCTGGAAAGACTAAAGTTAATTGAATCTACGGTACTGGATGGATTGAAAGACTTCCAACTGGCAACTGCCAAGCGAGTCTTTGAGCTATACAAACAGAGTCAGAAAAGAGTCTTGGTGGCAGATGAAGTGGGACTCGGTAAAACCTTGATCGCTAAGGGAGTAATTGCCCAAACAGCAAGATATCATTATGAGGAACTAAAAGATGACCTGTTTAAGGTTGTATATGTCTGCTCCAATCAGGTAATCGCCAATCAGAATTTGAATAAGCTGAAAATCTGTGAAGATATCACAGTGGATGGAGTAACTGATACCAGGCTATCCATGCAGCATTTGAAGATTTATGAGCAGGAATCTGACAACTTAGTACTGAATAGATATATCCAATTAATACCTCTTACTCCCGCAACATCTTTTTATATGACAAGTGGTGCTGGAAGCGTCTATGAGAGGGCGTTAATATACGAAGTATTACGCAGAATGGACATGTTTAGGGACTGGTTCCTTGTTAATGAATCACATCTTGTTCGAGTGTTTTGTGCAGAAGCAACAACGAGTTGGAAAGGAGCACAAGACAAATATGCCAGACGTGTAGAGGTATGTAATGCTAATACAAATGGAAAATACCTTCAAGATATGTCTATTGAGATCGAAAAATATATTCGAGGCACTAAACTGGACGATGAAATTAGGTTCATGCTCAATGAAACAGCATCGCCATATCGTACTATCAACAAACTGAGAAAGATGTTTGCAGAAATAAGCGTTGATCTCTTAAATCCTGACTTGGTTATAATGGATGAATTTCAGAGATTCAGATCTTTGATTCAGGAAGATAACCCCAGCGAAACAAGCGTTCTGGCTCACAAGTTCTTGATGGGCAATGATGTAAAAGTTCTCTTACTCTCTGCCACTCCCTACAAGCTATATTCCACTCTTGAAGAAATTTATGAAACAGGCAGTGATGATCCATATTATGAATTTCTGGAAGTTATGAAGTTCTTACAGCCTAACAAGCATCAGGAATTCAAAGAAATCTGGAGTAACTACTCGCTTAAACTCAGGGAACTACACCAAGACAAAACATCGATCATTGAAGCCCGCGATGTTGCAGAAAATGCTATGTACCAGGGAGTCTGTCGAACTGAGAGAATGGCTGCAATTAAAAACGCAACCTTGATCGATGACACCAAGGCTAAACAAGCAATCAGTATAAACGAAAACGACATCGTTGCCTTTTTGGAAGCAGAAGATTTAGTAAAGAGTATATCTGGAATCAGTACTGTGCCCGTTGAGTACGTAAAATCCTGCCCATACCTACTTTCATTTTCGAATCAATACAAGTTCAGAAAGAAAATCGATAAACATTTTCGGGATAATCAACAGCTAATAAACCAAGCTAAGAGAAAGATGCTGTGGATAGATGAAAGCGGCATTGAGAAATATAAAGAACTTATCACACCAAATGCCAGACTGGAGATGCTCAAAGAGATCGCTTTCGAGAAGAAATCTGAACTGCTGCTCTGGATTCCACCCTCAAAGCCTTATTATGAACCACAGGGGGCATTTAAAGAAGCACATAGCTTCTCTAAGATACTGGTGTTTTCGGCTTGGGAGATGGTTCCTCGCATGATTGCCTCACTCATTTCTTATGAGGCAGAACGGCGATCTGTTGGCAAGCTTGTTGCTTTAAACAAAGACAAGAAGAATACGACATATTCAGCACCAAATAGCAGACGCTTCCCCGTTGCCAGATTACGTTTTAACATTGAAAATGACATACCGCAATCCATGAGCTTATTCTGTCTGCTATACCCATCTCAAACCTTAGCTGAGATTTATAATCCAATCAGTTACGTTAACGAAGGTCACGATCTACATGAAATAGAAGATGAGTTGATGAGCATTATTGAAACCAAGCTTAGCAGATTGACCGTTTATCAAGCTAACCCCAACAGAGTGGATGAAAGATGGTATTATTTAGCACCCATGCTCTTAGATAATGTGGACTACGTAGAGAAATGGCTTGCTTATGGCAAAGAGCTTATCTCAGCCAGTTTAGATGAGGACGAGCAAAAGAGTCAAAAGGGATTTGAAATTCATCTCGAAAAATTAAGGGAGTACTATCGAAATCCTAATGCTGCTCAACTGGGACTGTTTCCGGAAGACTTGGCTCAAGTCTTATGCAGAATGGCTTTGGCTTCACCTGCTGTATGTGCTTATCGAGCCTATGGTCAGAACGCAAATTATGCTTCTCAATTTGCCAAGGCTATGATCAATCTCTTTAACAGGAATGAAGCGACTGCCATAATAGAGCTCAGCTACGTGAAAACAAGTGAAGATGCACATTGGATGAATGTGCTGCATTACTGTAGAGATGGCAATCTCCAGGCGATGCTGGACGAGTTCATTCACATGCTTACCGAATCAAATGGCTTAGTTGATAATGAAAACAGGCACAAAGCTACCCATGCCTTGATGCTGAATACCATGAAAACCCACTCAGCAAGTTATACAGTAGATACCTATCGAACCTTTAAGAACAGTATTCTCAAAGGTAAGGAGAAGGGTATATCGCTGAGATCTCACTTTGCTGTGGGATTCTATAAAGGCGAAGGTGAAAGCAGTAAGATTGTAAATCGTAAAGAGAGCATCAGAAATTCGTTTAACTCACCCTTTAGACCCTTTGTATTGGCTACTACATCTATCGGACAGGAGGGATTGGACTTCCATTACTACTGTCGAAAAATCATGCATTGGAATCTGCCTTCAAACCCCGTCGATCTCGAACAGAGAGAAGGTCGAATCGACAGATTCAAATGCTTGGCAATCAGGCAGAACATAGCAGAAAAATATGCCGGAATGATAACATTCAAAACTGATGTATGGACAGAGATGTTTGATAGAGCAAAGCTGGAATATAATCCTGAGTACTCCGAATTGGTTCCATTCTGGTGTTTGCCAGATGCACAGGGCAGCAAGATTGAACGTATTGTCCCATCCTATCCGATGAGTAAGGATATTGGGAACTACGAGAGGTTAATCAAGATACTATCATTGTACCGATTAACTCTCGGTCAGGCCAGGCAGGAAGAGCTCCTGGAGCATATCTTCAGGAACTGTGAGGATGGTGAGGAGCTAAAAGAGCTGTTCATTAATCTCAGCCCACACTATAGACTTCCCAAAGAAAGCTAAAATGCATGAGCAAGGTTGTTCTACTCAAGTAAAAGAAACTTCTTTAATCTCTATGAATCCCATCATTTCCCCAATAGATATAATATCAGATGTCAAATCAGATTTTGAGAATTCGCATAACAGAATTCCTTTTGTACTCGCAGGATTATAACGTCTTCTCAGATAGAAACTACTCGGAGCAAGAAGTAACTTATTGATTTTTTTGAAATAGAATTCAGGTTTGTTGAGCTTTTCCTGGAATTCCTTTTGTAAATAAGGGAGGCAATCTATCAGCTTCTTTTCATATCTATAAAGCTGTTCTGATGCTTTTCGCAAGCTAATTCGGTTTTCTGCTATCTTCAGTTCAATTATGTAAAAAGTCCCTTCTGTGTCAAAACCTACGAGATCAATGCAGTCCTTTCTCTTCGGAACTTCCATGGGTATCTCGTAACCAAAGATATTTATTTTTTTTGTAACGGCTCCTTCAAGTTGGAGAGTCTTGTGTTCACTTCCAAATACTCCTCTTTGCAAGATAGCTTCTTTGCTACTTTCATGTGGACTCTGAGTTCCATGCCACTTTACAAGATGGAAGTCTTTTGTTCGAATTGCCATATTTCATTCCTTTTGTGTATGAGTTACATCTTTCCTAACTGATTTCTATAATATCATCGGGATGTTTAAATACTTCTGATAAAAAGCATCCATTTGAGCAATTAAAGCTTCGTTCTGCCCAATATTGGAAAGGATATTATCAAATAGATATTCCCATGTTTCGACAATGAGATAATCAACATTGCATTCCTTAAGATAAGAGCCCCTGACCTTTGAACATTGATTCGCAATATCTTCATTTAGGGAAGGATAAATTAGTACAACATAGTCATTGTTATCTGCATCTATATGAATCAGATTTCTGGCAATCTGATAGTTAGACAAAAATGCTTCTGGATGGTGTAAAATGGGCGACAGAACCCGTTCTGCATGCCCCCTATAAATGCGATCGTACAATTTTATGCTATTCTCATTAATCTCCTTAATTCCAAACGTTTTTTCGCAATACTTTATTTCAAAGTAAACCGATCGTTCCCGCGCTTCTTTCTTAGCTGTAATTGGGATAAAAAAATCAAAACTCGTAGCAGTATCAGTGCGTTTACAATAATCAAGGGTGGATTTTTTCTCAAAACAGACTCGATTATAGTCAATTTGCTCATCTGATGATATAGGTAATCCCAATGTCTTAAGTACTATTTCAAGTTTTCGCTCAAACCAGAATGGGAAAAAGAAGTTGATACACATGATCTGAGAAGAATTTAGATGGTGTGCTTTTTCATGATATTTAATCCGGGATAGCTTACTCTTTAGAAATTGCTCTCTATATCCAGTTAGCAGATTTGGTTTGATTGCTACTCTTGGGTTAAAACTAGGTATAGGCAAGATATGGTCACTTGTTATAAATTCATGAGTCATTTCATTTAGTTTCGATATTCCAGGCATGTATGCTCTGATTTCTGGATTATTAAGTTTGTATTTTTTCAAATGTTCTTTTGCCTCTTTATCAAAGTTCATGATTCCTCCCTTGAATCAGCCTCGTTAGTTATGTATGTTTCACTAAATTCATCATTGAAATTCGCTTTTAACCACGCACAATGGTAAGCGATTTTTGTCAATGTCTCTGCATGGTATTTTGGGAAAGCAATTCTGCCATAGCTCTTAAATAAGCTTATTACATGGGTTACTACTGTTTCAGTGAAACCATTTTCCAGTGCTTTGGCTGTAAATGTCTCGAAGATGAGTTTAAGTTCTTTGGGTTTTCCATGTATTAGTATTTTTTTGAAGAATATGGCATCTTCATCGGTGTATCCTGCTATCTGTTGGACAATGTCAACCGTCTGCTCATGATAGATAATCATGCCATAAGTCTCCGCTAAAATGCTTTTTAGTATTGGATGTGGATAAGCCTGTATTTTCTTGCGCCTGGTTATGTAGTCATTAAAGCGTTTATCCGGTTCTTTAATGTTCAACACAATAAATGCCATTAGATCATTGAAGCAGCAGGGTACAAATTTCTGTACTGCTTGCCGGGTGCGTTTTGCATCAAGATGAAAGACACCTTCAGTTTCACCTTTTGCTATCATGGCGTAGGTGATTACATCATTTGGAGTGATATCATCCAGGTGAATGGTCAGTCCTCGTTTTTCTTTAATCAGTGCTAAGCAGTTCTGCATATTGCTAAGAGCATCCAATTCATAATAATTCAAGGTAGGATACCCGAGCTGCTCCAAAGTATGAGTATTAAATTGACTATACAGTATCCCATGTTTGCTGATTATAATCGGTAAGAGAGCTTTTTTCGGAATTAGAGCATATACAGTTGGCCTATACCCAACATGTTCAAATATCCCTTCTAAGTCCGATGTAATGCCTACTGCTGTGGAGTAGATGTAGTTTTCCAAAGCGAAACAAGAGAAATCATTAGATAGCATTATCGCATCAATTACGGACTTCGAACCTATGGGCATCATATCAGTTAGCCATTCGATTTTATCTGCAGATACACCTAACACCTTGCCGACAGCACTAAACAGTCTTCTGGTGGAGTAGCAACGATAAGCACTAACATGTACAACCTGCCAATTATTCAAACTGTTTTGCTGAGTTTCTACAACATCAGTCAGCAAGCCCGATGGGATGTGTAAGTTGATTTGGTTTGTAGCGTTGTATGATATATAAGTGCATTCAGGGAGATTGCTGAGCTGCTCTTTGTTGAATATGTCCGAAACATTTTGATTCATCTGTATGGGAAGTTCAAACAAGAGATCAAGTTCAACACTCTCAGCAATTTTGATCGTATTTGATATAGCATTTGGTGGGTGGCTGATGAGCTTTTTCATCTCATGAGGAGTTTTAAGATAGTATTCATTGCAGGCAAATCTTTTGCTCTCACCGGATTTGAAGTCAATCCCCTGACGTATGCAATTCAAAGCATCAATAGCTTCTGATTGCCTTTTATCCATATAATGGCAGTCATTTGTCAGTACTACCTGTGTCTTTGTATCATAAGCCAAATTCAATAGTCTGGACATGGCATAAGTTTCAGATGGTAGACCGTGGTTCTGGAACTCAAGATAGTACTTGTCACCAAAGACGGACTTATACCAATCGATGACGTTAAGAGCTTCTTCTTGTTTATCTTCCAGAAGAAGTGTTCCTAGTTCTCCCACCACACTAAAAGAGAGGCAAATCAAACCTGTAGAATGTTTTGCCAATTGACTTTTAGTGGCCTTGGGTTCTGAGCTATCATTCTCATAAGCAAGACTGATCAAGCGGGATAGATTGTGGAACCCTCCCAAATTTTGAGCTACAAGAATCACCGAGAAAGCTCTGCCATCTCCCATATCGTTCAAAACACTGATCTCCAGTCCAATGATGGGTTTTATCCCTACGTCATGACACTTCTGACTGAACCGTATTGCTCCGGCTAATGAGTTTCTGTCTGTAATTGCTACAGCAGGCATCTTAAGCTCCTTGGCTCTTTTGACCAGCTTTTCTATCTGGCATGCGCCATCGAGCCAACTGTATTCAGTGTGAACATGCAAATGAACAAACGACATTTGCTCCTCCTAAAATCCTATAATCTTTGTTGGGTTATTGCCTGCCCAGGGCTGCTCAAGAGCAGCGTATTTGACGATATCGGCCATCGTGAGGCGTTTAAACTTACCAGAGCGAGTAATGGCTTCACTACACGCATTATTCACAACAATGGCTATCTGTCCGCCTGTGAATTCGTAGGCCTTTGCCAGATATTCAATATCGATGTCTGTAGCACCAGGAATATCTTTACTAAGGTGTAGCTTCCAGAGCTTTATGCGGCAAGGGAGATCGGGTGGATTGAACTTTAGTTTCAAGTTAAACCTGCGGAAATATGCTTCATCGATGTTTTCATCCAGATTTGTGGTGAGAATCATTATCCCCGGAAAGTTCTCCATTGCCTCCAGGATGATGTTTTGAATTGAGTTATCTGTTCTGGAACCATAGCTATTCCTTTCGCTTCTATTATGAACAAGCTGATCAGCTTCATTGATGAGAAACACCGGGGGATTATCCATTTCGACAGACATCCTGTGCATCAAATCAAAGGAATTCTTGACCAGCTTCTCGGACTCGCCATAATAACTATCACGTAGAGCTGAGCAGTCTAATCCGACTAATGGCTTCCGAAGAGCATTTGCCACTGCTCCAGCTGCATAAGTCTTGCCTGTTCCTGGCTTACCATAGAACAGAGCAATCATTCCTTTCTGAGAGTTATGTCCGATATCTAGTCCCCAATTGGCAAAGTCTTGGCAATCCAGTTGTTTGTAGCGGTGGGTCAATGACATTAGCAGAGATTTGTCATGCTTTGGGAGAATCAGATCATCGATTGATTGCTCTACATGAACCAATTTTAAGGCATTATTCTGCGACAGATAGTAATTTACCTGAGGCTTTTTTGCTGATTTTTGCTCTCCACAGAGTCGCAGCTTCAATTCTTCGGGGATTGAAAATTCTCTTCGATTGGCAAAGCTTCTTACGTCTTCTACTTGTAGCAGGCATTGGGCAGTAAGTTTTGAATCTGGTCTTAAATAACGGGAGTAGCAACTAATTTCTTGGTCACTATTACAAATGATCCCAAGCAACTCATTTTCTGTTATGCAATTATCTTGTGTTAACTGGGTATAGAGAACCAATATCAGGATGCAAATTTCGATCTTATCAAGCTTATGGTCATTAATGAGCTTGGTGATAACCAACTCATTTCGGGCTTGACCAAGCTTCACAAGCAAAGGCTCAATGCATAAAAAGAAAACATCCGCCTGGATACTCTTGGATCTTCTCCGGCGGTTTCCCTCAATTTCACCAAAGCAACTGAAGATAGTATTCATGCACTGATTCAAATCACTAATGAAACCAGAATCAGACTGCCATTCATGGGCGATAAGTCTGCCAATTTCATTGGGTATACTTCTGCCAAGTATCTTCATGATCAATAGATTGCTCAGCATAAACTCGCCCGACAGCAGAATTATCGGATTGATATGATAGTCACTCTTGATCGTTTCATCAAATGTGATAAGCTTGCGGTCAAGAAGGCTCTCGATGTATGCCAGGCAGGTATTGGTATCATAGACATTCATCTGTAGTTCTCTGCAAAGGGCATTCCATGAAATACTTGTACCCATACACTCCAGGTGCTTTTTCCATAGAATAGCTATGCACAGTACATCCACCTTGGTAAGTTGATACTCAACAAATTCCGGATGTGAGATCAATGGGGAAATCTCTTTGCTTAGTTTTCGCTGTGATACTTTTTTAGGTGTGGTCTGGCTTGGCAAAACGGCTTTTATTCGCTTATTGCCTAACTCATACCTTACTTCAAGAAATGACTCTGGATCATTCATAATCATAACTTTGTGCAGGATGTTAACTGGGCACAGAAACTCATTGCTATTCATCTTATACCTCTCAACTGCGATTTATTAAAGCTCATCCACTGCCGTTAACTTATCCACAGCATATTGCTTCTGGTACTGTGTTTGACCGTTTCTAACCCTATTCATGATAAGCGTGAACATCTCCTGTTCAGTAGGATCAATGATGTCGCTGAGGAAATCTTTCACGTCACTATCCGTCAGTTTGCGGTATCTGGAGGCTGTAGTAAAATACTTCAATGATTCCTGTGTATCTGGATTGGGATGACTGCTGATCTTGACTCTCTTTTGATCTACGATATAGCCATGCAACTCCATGATGATTTTTATCATGTAACCTGTTACTTGTTTAAACTGGATGTAGTCATCACCAGCTTGGGGTAATTCCGGATAAAAAGCCATCAATCTGTAAGACATAGCTTCTGCGGCTGGTTTTTCCATCTCGGTCGCAGTTATCATGCGGATTGTGTTCTCTCTGGAGCAAAGGAACGCCCATAGCCTATTCGAATCGTGGGTATCACTTTCCAGCAAGTTTCGCAGCCTGGGACTTAGTAAATGCAAGGGAATTGGATGTTGATCGTCAAACACAAAAGGTATTCTATCCTTGCCATATAGTCTGGCACAAAGATCATTCATAAGACCCATTTCTACTGATGTCTGCTCATTGTTAAGAGCTAAAAATAGCTTTGTAGCTCGATAGATTATACTAAGTGCATCCAGTTTCATAAACTTAGCCTCCTTTGTAATAAATACTTATGCTATACGTGCCAAATATGGGCAGTATGCTAAATCGGTCAAGAACTTTTTTTCCCGAGCTTAACACAAATCTCATACATATATATACGTTTTTCTGGATTCTAACTTATCTGCCCAACATTCACAATCACTTTGAGGTCATAACCATCATCTTGCCCGTTAGTGCCCCAAAGGCCGCTTCTGTGGGCATATTTACAGCAGAATAGACTAATCCCCGTGTATTTCATCAAACAGCCGCATAAAGGCATTATATTGACGTTTGAGCAGATGATCGATCCATCATCGGTTTTAATGCTTCAGTATGGATGGGGAGTACAATGTTACTTATTCCTATCGTTGAAACAATTGAAACTTCTTGCTGCTCGTTAAACGCATAAGATGTTAACTGATGCAAAGGAATTTGTGATTGACAGAATGAGACTAATCCAGAAGTAGTATTGTTTCCAAAACTTCTTCTTGTAGCATCGTAGATTTACAGGATACCTCACAAAAATATAGTTATTATAGGCAGGCGGATGATTACTGACTTCCATGCAAAGTACTATGCATACGAGCTCAGCCGTATGGGCGGAGCAGGTGTAGAAAGAGTGGGAAGAGCTTTGTTCGATGCTTGTGTTGATCTTAATCCCCACCAGATCGAAGCTTCCTTGTTCAGTTTACGCTCTCCAATATCCAAAGGTGTTCTATTGGCAGATGAAGTTGGTCTGGGGAAAACTATTGAAGCCGGATTGACTATCTGTCAGTATTGGGCAGAGAAAAAGCGTAGAATCCTGATCATTTGCCCGGCATCACTGCGAAAGCAATGGGCTTTGGAGATGCAGGAGAAGTTCAATCTCCCGGTGCAAGTATTAGATGCTAAAACTGCCAAAGACCTAGTGAAGAAAGGTCACGACAATCCTTTCGATACTAAGCAAATAGTAATCGTTTCCATGCATTATGCCGGGCAGAACGCAGGGTCAATCAAATTGCTCCCTTGGGATTTAGTGGTAATTGATGAAGCCCATAAGCTGCGCAATGCCTACAGACAAAGCAATAAACTGGGTCAAGAGATTCGCCGGGCAACCGAAGGAATCAAGAAGATACTGCTTACTGCCACTCCTCTGCAAAACTCTCTTACAGAGCTATACGGCCTCTCCACTCTGATTGATGAAAACCTATTTGGTGATCTACCCTCATTCCGCAGCCAATACATGAATTCAGGTGGTAGCCTAAGCGATTTGAAAGAACGCTTACAGACCTTTTGCTGGAGAACCCTTCGCAGTCAGGTATTGGAATATGTGAAGTTCACAGAACGCAGACCCATCACCCGTCCCTTCACTCCTACACAGCAAGAACATGATCTGTACATGGGTGTCTCTGAGTTCCTGAAAACAGAGGATAACTATGCCCTACCTCAAGGTCAGAAGCATCTTCTGATCCTCCTGGTTCGCAAAGTACTGGCTTCGTCACCTCATGCGGTAGCAGGTACTCTGGAGATAATCAGAGACCGCTTAGTTAAGCTCAGACAAGACTACCACAAGCAGCAAAGTGCCTTACAACAATTGATTATAGACGACTACATCGATGATGATTTGCTGGATGAGCTTTTAGAAGATCAGGAAGACCTGGAAACTGAGACTGAGCCCGTCACTCCTCCTGAAGCAGATCAACCCAAAAAAATCGACTTAGCCAAATTAGATGCTGAAATACAAGCCCTGAATGGCTATATAGAAAATGCCAGAAGCTTCGGGGTGGATTCTAAGTCTAAGGCATTACTTACCGCCTTAGATATTGGCTTTTCCCAAATGCAAAAAATGGGAGCAGCCCGCAAAGCAGTGGTATTCACAGAATCCAGACGCACCCAAGCCTGGCTAAAGGATTATCTGGAAGCAAATGGCTATGCCGGAGAAGTGATCACTTTCAATGGTTCCAACAAAGATGATGCTACAGGTCAGATTTATACTGATTGGTTAGTCGCAAACAAAACCAATGGCAGATCATCAGGTTCCAAACAAGTTGATCTTCGCACCGCAATCATTGAACGCTTCCGGGATCAAGCCAGCATCCTGATTGCCACAGAAGCCGGTGCAGAAGGTTTAAACCTCCAATTCTGCTCTTTAGTGATCAATTATGATCTGCCCTGGAACCCCCAGCGCATCGAACAACGGATTGGTCGTTGTCACCGTTATGGACAAAAGCATGATGTCGTGGTGATCAATTTCCTCAATGAACGTAATGAAGCAGACCAAAGAGTATATACAATCCTCTCAGAGAAGTTTCACTTGTTCTCCGGTGTCTTTGGTGCCTCTGATGATGTCCTCGGTTCATTGGAGTCAGGAGTTGATTTCGAACGTAAAGTGCTGGAGATTTATCAGCAATGCCGAACTGCAGAGGAGATTGCCACAGCTTTTAATAAACTTCAGAAAGAGCTGGAAGATACGATCCAAACCAGGATGAAAGATACTCGCCGTAAGCTGTTGGAGCATTTTGATGAGGATGTTCATGAACGCCTAAAAGCAAACCATACTGATGCTGTAGAAGCCCTGGACAAGATAGGAAAGCTCTTCTGGCAGTTAACGATGCACATTCTGGACAAAGAAGCATCCTTTGATGAGAAAGCCCATACCTTCAAACTTAAGAAAGCTCCTTGTAAAAACAGCCGTCCCGGTACCTATCGCCTGATCTCCAAAGATAGCGAAAACTTCGGAAACGATTTCCTGTACCGCATGAGCCATCCCTTGGGTGAATACGTTCTGGAGCAGGGGAAAAAGAAAACCTGCCCTCCCGTAGAAGTGGTTTTTGATATCACCAAACACCCCACCAGAATCACGCTAATCGAACAATTGAAAGGGAAGCACGGATGGCTCAGGCTGGATCTGCTTGCAATTAACTCTCTGGATACAGAGGAGTATCTGCTGTTCACAGCACTGGATGATGAAGGTAACATTCTTGACCAGGAAACCTGCGAAAAGCTGTTCTTGTGCAATGGGTATATCTCTGACCAAGCTATCAACACAATACCTGAAGAGGTTAACCTGCAAAACAATGCGGAAAGGCACGTAGAGGCTACTTTAGCCAAGAACCTGGAAGAGAATAACAAGCACTTTTCTGAAGCCCGTGAACAACTGGAGAAATGGGCAGATGACATGGTGAAATCTGTGGAACGGGAATTGGATGATATCAAAAGGCAGATTCGGGATAAGCAGAGACTCTGCCGTCAAAGTCCTACTTTGAAGGAACAGCACGATTTACAGGAAGATATCGCCAAGCTGGAAAAGAAGAAACGCAAGCTGCGAGAGAAGATATTTGACACAGAAGACCAGATTGCCGAAAAAAGAGATAAGCTGATTGATGCCCTGTCTCACCGGCTAAAACAAAAGACGAAAACGACAACCCTCTTCACCATCCGGTGGAAAGTGATATGAGTTTAACCACGGAAAACACAGAAGGACACAGAAAGATGATTCTTGAAGATGAATCTTACAAGATAAGAGGAGCTGTGTTTGAAGTTTATAAAGAGTTGGGTTCAGGATTTCTGGAAGCAGTCTATCAGGAGTGTTTGGAAAAGGAGTTTACAACCAGAGGCATTCCCTTCATAGCACAGCCTGAACTTATAATAACCTATAAGGGAGAACCACTTAACCAAAGATATAAGCCTGATTTTATCTGCTATGATTGTGTTATTCTCGAACTCAAGACCGCCAAAGAACTACTCCCGGAACATAGAGCACAGATTATTAACTACCTGAAAGCCACTCAAAAACCCCTTGGTTTTCTGATCAACTTTAATTCTCATCCCCAAGTTAAGATAGAGAGATTTGTCTTGTGATTTATCAACCATGGAAAGCACAGAAATATACGGAAGCGAGACTACTGGACACAGAATCAAATGCTTTTCCAATTTACACAAATCTTTTCCGTGCTTTTCCGTGTCTTCCGTGGTTAAATAAAAGGAGATTTTAATGCCTACAACAGAACAACTTCGCACCAAACTGATAAATAAACTCAAAGAGCTGTTCCAGTTAAATCAACCAGATCTGGATTTTGGCTTCTATCGGATTATGCATGCCAAATCTGAACAGGTCAGCAGTTTCATAGAAAACGACCTGTTACATGTGATCCAGGATACCTTTGGACAAGCGGATGAAACCAAGAAAGATAAGCTTAAACAAGAACTGGACAATGCCATCCAAACTGCCATAGATTTCGGGGCACCAGACCCGGAAACGACTCCCAAAGTGATGGAAGCACGTGCCAAGTATGATGCTATCAAAGACAGTGCCAGTTCCGAAGCAGAGATTTATGACCACCTCTACCGGTTCTTTGAACGCTATTACGATGATGGAGACTTCATCTCCAGGCGTTACTATACCAGAGAAACACCGGGTAAAGCAGCACCTTTCGCTGTCCCCTACAATGGCGAGGAAGTAAAGCTGCATTGGGCAAATGCAGACCAATACTACATTAAAACCACAGAGTATTTTTCTAACTTCAGCGTTAACCTGTCCGAAGCGCTCAAAAAGCTAAAAGATGGCAAAAAGAACGATATTGAAGAGCTTGACTTTGCAGATAGCACCATCCCCGAGGGCCTAAAAGTGCACTTCAGCATCGTTGATGCCACAGAGGGTGATCATGCCAACGTGAAAGCCAGTGATGCCACCAAACGCTATTTCATTATTCACAAAGAAAAACCAATTGAGCTGAACGACAAAAATGAGCTGATTATCAACTTCGAATACAAGCCTACCATGGAAAAGACCAGACAAGAGACTCTAAATCAGGAAGCTGTGGCTCTGGTTATCAAATCAATAAAAGACTTTGAACCACGAAACTCACGAAAAGACACGAAAAATGACTTGCAAGATGATCTTTCGTGTGATTTCGTGCCTTTCGTGGTTGAAGATTACTTGAATGCTCTTTCCACCTGCATTCCCACAGAGAAAGATAAAGACAGAATCCTGCTGACTAAGTATATCAATCAATACACAGCTCGCAATACAATGGACTATTTCATCCACAAGAACCTTGGTGCCTTCCTGAAGAGGGAACTGGATTTCTATATCAAAAACGAGATCATGCGCCTGGATGATATCGAAAACGCCGAAGCACCCAAGGTGGAAGACTACCTTGCCAAGATCAAAGTCCTGCGTAAAATAGCAATCAAGCTCATCGACTTTATGGCACAGCTTGAGGACTTCCAAAAGAAGCTCTGGCTCAAGAAGAAATTCGTGGTGGAGACAAACTACTGCATTACTCTCGACCGGGTACCTGAAGAGCTATATCCCCAGATAATTGAAAACAAAGAGCAGATAGATGAATGGATCAAGCTTTATGCCATAGATGAGATCGAGGGTGACACTACCTGCCCGGCTTACACCAATCCTCTCACTATTAATTTTCTCAAGGTTAATGACAAGCTGATGCTGGATACACGCTTCTTTGACAAAGCATTTAAAGCAAAGCTGTTGAGCTCAATACAAGGTTTTGATGATCAATGTGATGGTCTGCTAATTCATAGTGAGAACTTCCAAGCCTTGAATATGCTGCAAGAAAGGTTCCGAGAGCAGGTTAATGGAATATTTATTGACCCTCCATATAATACTGGGGATGATGGCTTTGTATATAAAGATTCATATCCTTCATCAACCTGGTTGACAATGATTAACGAACGATTAGACCCTGGCATGATTACACTTACTTCTCAAGGTGCTTTATTTGCAAGCATTGGTGATGAGGAACTGGAACATCTCTCCACATTGATCAGAGAAAAGTACGACAAATCGACTTTCTTTTCCACATTGGTTTGGGAAAAAAAGAAGAAAGGCAGTTTCCTAAGCGGACAAATTGCGAAGATGAAGGACTATGTTGTTTGTGTTGCCAAGGATATGAACAATTTTGCTGGGTTGATTGGTGAGATTACGACTGAAAGTGAAACCTATCCTTGTGTTAATGCCTCCAATCCAAGGGATATTAGAATCATTCCGCAGGGTATAGAGAGTAAGTATCGAGAGAAGAATTACTCTTTGAACAAGGGTGCAGTTATAAGTGCAGGGAACATGAACTTAGTATTAGTGTCTGACCTTATTATTAGAAATGGTCGCCTTGCTGAAGATCTTATAATTGAAGGGAATTGGAGATATTCTCAGGATAGTATGCTGAAGTACGCTGCTGAAGGCACGTTATATATTACACAAGACTTATACTTAAGAAGAATCGTAAATGAGCCTAGAGAAAAGAGAATGAGGGACATTCTTTTTAGACTAGGTAATGATAACGAAGCCCAATACAATCAATATGATATCAATAATCTTGGTAAGTATGGTTGGGGTACCAACGAAGATGCCAATGATGAACTTCATCAAATACTAGGGGAACAATACGCAGTATCATATCCAAAACCATCTAAACTGATTCTTCAATTGTTTGCATCCTTAAGATTTCCAGATGGTTACTGGGTAGACTATTTCTCTGGCTCTGGCACAACAGGTCATGCGGTAATCAATCTGAACCGTGAGGATAGTGGCAAGCGCAAATACATCCTGGTGGAAATGGGGAATTACTTCGATACTGTACTTAAACCACGTATCCAGAAGGTTGTTTACAGCAAAGACTGGAAAGATGGAAAACCCGTTTCCAAGGTAGAACCACGAAAAACACGAAAAGCCACGAAAGATGACTTACAAGCAGAAATTTCGTGTGATTTCGAGCCTTTCGTGGTTGATAAATATGGTGGTATCAGCCATTGTTTCAAGTATCTGCGCCTGGAAAGCTACGAAGACACATTGAATAATCTGGTTCTGCAAAACGATCCGATCAGAGACAAAGCTCTTGCTAGCAGTGCCTCACTCCAAGAGGATTACATGCTGCATTATTTGCTGGATGTGGAAAGTAAAGGCAGCCAGAGTTTACTCAATATAGATGCTTTCGATGATCCCACATCCTATGTACTAAAAGTAAAAAAGCCCGGTAGCGATGAGTACATAGAAAAAGCAGTGGACTTGATCGAGACCTTCAATTATCTGATCGGTCTTAGATTGGTGCATCTGGGGATTCCACAAACGCTCACAGCGGCTTTTACCCGGATGAAAGACCCGGATTTACCTCAAGATCAGGATACCAAGCTGATTATCAATGGGGATTTCAAACAGGCGGCAGATGGCAAATGGTGGATTCGCAAGGTAGAAGGCTGGGTGCCCAAGAATCCCTATAGTCCCAATGATGGCTTAAGAGAAAAGGTGCTCATCGTCTGGCGCAAGCTGACCGGAAATCTGGAAGAGGATAATCTGATCCTGGATGCCTGGTTTACTAAGAACCGCATCAGTACCCTTGACTGGGAATTTGACACTATCTACGTAAATGGCAGTAACAACCTGCCAAACCTGCAAAAGGATGGCGATACCTGGAAGGTGCGGCTCATTGAGGAAGAGTTTATGAAACGGATGTGGGAGCAAAACTAATGGCTCGCAAAGCAAGCTTACAGAACCATAAGTTCTCTAATAAACTGCTTCTTAACCAGTGGTTGATGAGTCAATTTGGGATAGACCCGCTCTTGGAGTATAAGGATAATACCAAACCCTTTCACAAGCTGGCAGCACCAATCAGGGATAGCCGGTTGGAAGGCTATGATGCAGACGGCTTGCACCGCTTTTACCATGAACTGGTGAATAGCGAGCTATTTTACAATGAGCTCCATCCCATCAGCAAAGAGCAGCTACGCATCTATGAGGAAAACATCGTATCACATACCAGAACAATAAACTACTTACGCAATAGACCTATTGTCTGGAAGTACTTTCAATGGTTAACCCTACTCTTTGTGGAAATCTATCTGGATCGTTATTTTACCGATAAAGCCAAGCTGCTGGAAGATCTGAATGTCTATCTTAAGCGGTTTAATGAAAAGTGGACTGGCTTTCAGAACCTTGAGCCATACTCATTTGATGATCTAAACAAGCTTTGTTTGCAAAATGCTACGGGAAGCGGTAAGACCCTGCTGATGCATGTGAATCTCTTACAGTTCCGGCATTATGCCAAAAAGACTCGTGAAGGCAGCGAGATTTCCAGAGTAATCTTGCTGAGCCCCAATGAACGGCTTAGTGAGCAGCATTTGGAAGAGTTAAAGATAAGCGGTTTCTATTCTGCCCAAAGACTAAAGACCAAACAAGACGGCAGCATTGATATGGTCGATGTAATCGAAATCACCAAACTCGGCGATACAGAAGGACCAAATACAATCGCCACCCGAAGCCTTGGGGATCAAAACCTGCTCTTGGTTGATGAAGGGCACCGGGGGATGAGTGGAAAAGATGAAGGAGTGTGGTTCACCAGAAGGTCGGAGCTATGTGCCAAGGGCTTTACTTTTGAATATTCTGCCACTTTTGCTCAGGCAGTTGCTGCTGCGAATAACAGAGCTTTTGAAGATAGTTATGCCAAAACTGTAATCTTTGACTATTCTTATCGGTGGTTTTATGAAGATGGCTTTGGCAAGGACTACCAGATATTGAACCTGCCAAAAACCTATCAGCAGGTGCAGGATGTGTATCTGACTGCCTGTCTGCTCAAATACTATCAACAGCTAAAAGTCTATGAAGATAAGAAACTGGAAATAGTATCCTTTAATCTGGAAAAACCTCTGTGGGTCTTTGTGGGTAGCACTGTTACCAAGAAAAAGGGGAAACAAGAGGTTGAGCTTCCAAGCGAGGAGTTACTCTCTGATGTAGGACAGATTATTGTCTTTATCGCTAAGTTCTTGAGTAACGCTTCTGTTTTCCAAAATAGCATTGAGAAGATCCTCTATGACAATGGAAGCAGTACCGGGCTACTTGACGATGCTGGCAGTGACATCTTTGCTAATTCATTCAGTTATCTCCTCAAGACCGCTATTTCTACGAATAACACTTCCGAGATTTATCACGATATTCTGAAGACACTGTTCAACAACCCAGCCGGAGGACAGCTTAGTTTGGCAAGGCTCAAAGGTGATTCCGGAGAAGTCGCTTTGTATCTTGGAAATAGCGACACGCCCTTTGGTTTGATCAATGTCGGAGATGCCAAGGGTTTATGCGACCATATAGAAGAGACTGCCAAGCACAATGATATTCAGCTAAATGTAGAAGATAGCGACTTCACAGAAGCGATGTTTGCTTCAGTGAAGGATTCCTCATCTCCCATCAACCTATTGATCGGTTCCAAGAAATTTGTAGAAGGTTGGGATTGCTGGCGTGTTAGTACCATGGGTTTGATGCATGTCGGCAAGAGCGAAGGAACTCAAATTATCCAGCTATTTGGGCGCGGTGTGCGCTTAAAAGGGTATGAGTGGAGTCTGAAGCGCAGTGGGCATACTTATGCCACCACAAAGCCTGGATTCATTGAAGATATCGAAACCCTGAATGTCTTTGGCATCGAAGCTGACTTCATGGATAAGTTCAGACAATTTTTGCGTGATGAAGGCTTGCCTGGCAACGAGAAAAGGCTGGTTATTACTATCCCAATGAATGTAACCGCTGATTTTGGCAAGAAGCTGAAGATAATAAGACCGAAAAAGAAGAAAGATGGCACTGAGTATGATTTTAAGAAAGACGGGCCAGTACCTACCATTGGCAAGGTACCACAGTATCTGCAAAATAACCCGGTTGTATCAGACTGGTACCCCCGGATTCAAACCATCAAGTCACGTGGTACTCTGCAGGATGGTCAAAAAGACCAGGTAAAACTAAATAGTAGGCAGATAAGCCTTCTGGATATGGATCGCCTGTATTTCGAACTGGAACGCTTCAAACGTGAAAGAAGCTGGCACAATCTCAATCTCAGCAAACAGGGGATTATCAGCTTATTGTCAGATACGTCTTGGTATCGGCTCTTGCTTCCGGAAACGAGACTCACTCCCCAGAACTACGATGAAGTTCTCATACTCCAACAAATCGCCACAGAGCTGGTAAAGCGTTTCTGTGAAAAGTACTATAACTTCTGTAAAAAGTCCTATATCGAGCCTCGATTAGAATTGAGAGAGCTGACAGCAGATGACGACAATCTGCCTTCAGACCGAGAATATCAATTGATTGTGGATGGTGATGATATCCAGGTAATCGAAGGCATTAAGAAGCTCAAAGATGAGATCACCAACAAGAAAGACCAGCTATTGCATGTGGGTGATCTCAAAGCCTGTAACTTTGGCAATCATCTCTTCCAGCCCTTGTTTCATGTACGTCATGGTGGGAATATTACGATCCTGCCAGTCTCCTTAGGCGAAAGCGAATACCAGTTCATAACTGACCTGAAAGAATGGTGTGATAAGAACCGGAAGGACATGAAGGATAAGGGGCAGGAGCTATATCTTCTCCGTAATCTTAGCAGGGGTAAGGGAGTTGGCTTCTTTGAAGCAGGCAACTTCCATCCAGATTTTATCCTCTGGATACTCTCAGAAGGAAAGCAATATGTTCACTTCATTGAACCACATGGCCTGATGCACGAAGGGGTAAACAGCGAGAAAATCCAGTTCCACAAGCGTATCAAAGAGATAGAGACAAGGCTTGCCGATCCAAATGTAATTCTAAGTAGCTGGATATTGTCCTGGACTCCCAAACAAGAGCTGAAGCTCCGGGGGTATGATCCAGACGAGTATCTGAAGAATAATGTGGTGTTTATGGAAGATGATAGTTACATCCATGCAATAATCAACGATATGACAACATGAGAATTCAACAGATTAGGATACATTGTTCCCGTCAATTCCAAACACATACATTGAAGCACATAACTATCTAATTCTGTTTGTGCTAACAAATCAGGGAAAAGCAGTTACATTTAAGAAGAAGATGAGTAAGTGAAGCAATTAGGTGACATCCGAGGCAGATTAAACTCGTTAATACGTGACAGTTTTGTGGATACCACAGAGTACAAATTCCTATATCACTACACTGATTTAGACTCGGCAAAATCAATTATTGAGAACGGCCAGTTTTGGGTATCAGATGCTTTCACAACAAATGATGTAAATGAAATCGTCCATGTTAGG
>Ga0265295_1002814_pt1 | contig 26517 bp, 21 predicted proteins | sample Munlansysbiofilm_FD_192503 | JGI IMG/M metagenome (GOLD analysis project Ga0265295, IMG submission 192503) | Leachate microbial communities from a municipal landfill in Southern Ontario, Canada - Methane capture system biofilm | ecosystem: Engineered > Solid waste > Landfill > Unclassified ... | reverse complement strand
CCTTTTAAAATAACTTGCTGTTCAAAGGTTTTGTAAACTTTTTCAAAACCATCAACGGATAAAATTGCCTGCTCAACAATGGTAGGCATCGATCTTTTGTTTCTTATAAAAAAACATTTTTAGGGTTAATAATGATTTTTTTACGAAACATTTGAGAAAATGTCTACTTTTGTTGAGAGCTATCCCGCTTAGCGGGATTTAGTTCAACAATATGTATATGGCAAAAACGATAATCCATGTAAGAATTGCTAATTCACGACTGTTGAAACTTTTTAATATGAGTTCCATTAAAAACTCCGCTCCACAATCTCAATCTCCTCCTCCGTCAACCCATACAAGGCATAAACCATTTGGTCAATCTCTTTGTCGGTTTGCTCAATTTGGGATTTGATTTCGTTGGCTTTTTTGTGTTCGGTAGTAAAATACTCCTCCCATTCTGCTTTTTGTGAAAGGCTAAGTTTAACTTTCTTTTTCTCAATCTCTTTCAAAAATTCAGAATAAGAAAGCAAATGCCAATTCTGTAATTTTGTGGACAAATCGTCTAAACCAAACTCACGCTGTACGTTGTTGCGAAACTTTTGTAACTCCTCCTGCAATTCCTTGTTTAATGTCAACATTAAATCGGCTTTTTCGATAAAGGGCTGCTGGGATTCAATGGGGGTTTTTACAATTGGAATATTTCTGACATCATTGACTAAAATTTTTGGGAATAATCCTTTATTTGCTTTTGGAGAAGTTTTATTAATAAACCAACCAATTAATGAAGAGTTGATTATTGTCATTGTGTATTTTAGCATTACGCTCTTTGTTTCATCAACAATGTTAATTGCAGATGGTGTATTATAAAACTCTTCTGAAGTGTAACAACAAAACATTTTTCTTGAAATAATTTCTCTAACTAATAGTCTTTCTGAAATAAAAAACTTTACATTTCTGGGAGCAGCAAGCCATTCTCCATACTTAATCCATAATTGACCATTCCATTGGATATTATATCTGTTTATATCACCACCTTTAAGTTCTCTTTTGAATGACTCATCTTTTTGAAAATTTGAATGCCAAATTCTATTTTTAATTGTATATTCATCATGCCCTCTATACTTATCATAAGGTATTAAACCTTGCGATACTTCATGATATTCTTTTAATACATCATGAGAAGAAATTTTTGCTATTATTTTTTTTTCATAAGGGTTTTGTGAGAATAGACTTAGCAAGTTTTCAGAATGTTTAATTAATTCTTTTTTTTCACATGTTATAATTTTCGCAAATTCTTTGTTGATTAGTTTGAATAATAAAGATTCATAATTATCTTGTTGATTATTTACAAATGAAAATATGCATGTACGGACTGAAGCATCAGAAAATGTATTGTCATTAGAAAGATCAATAATTTGATAAACATTTACATTTCTTAGAATTGACTCTCTGTATTTTTTTCCAAAAACTGTTGACAAAAAAGTATTAGGAAATATATATGACATTAATCCGTGTTTTTTTAAAACCACCTTGTATATTGAAATAAAATATATGTATATTTCAAAATCGGGAACAAGTTTATCAAATGAGGATAAAAAGTTTTTCTCAAATTCATTAAAAGACACACCATAAGGCGGATTACCAATCACCACATCAAAACCACCATTGGCAAACACCGTTGGAAATTCTTTTTCCCAACAAAAAGCCTTGTCGCCTGCCACTTCGGGGTCGTCAATTAGCGAGTTGCCACACTTTATATTGTTGCTCAAATCGTTGAGTTTGCGGTTGGGCTGTGCGGTGCGTAACCAAAGCGAGAGCTTGGCAATCTCCACACTCTCCTCGTTGATGTCAACCCCAAATAAATTGTTTTCCAAAATCGAATTTTCTACATTCGGAAAAATCATTCCACCACCCAACAACTTGACTTCCAATTCATCAATGTACTTATGTTCGGCAATCAAAAAGTTTAAGGCTTCGTTCAAAAAAGCTCCACTGCCACAAGCGGGGTCAACAATCGTAATTTTCAACAACCAATCTCGATAATTTGTAAGTTTGTCTAATAAGTTCTTTTTGGTTTGAAGTTGGCGTTTTTTGTCCGTAAAATATTCTTCCTCAACAATTTGTAATTCTGCTTTCTTTTCGGTGCAAAGTTTGCCCACTGTGTTTTCAACAATGTATTTTGTAATGTATTTGGGCGTGTAAAAAACGCCGTCTTTTTTGCGTTTGGTCGCACTTTTGTTTACTTCGTTGCCCTCCAGTTGGGCTTTTATCTCATCCAATTCGTTCAATGAATTTTCAAAAATATGTCCCAAAATATTCACATCCACCTCACTCGAAAAATCATACTCCGAGAGTTTTAAAGTGTTTCTGTACAAAATTTCATCGTCAATGGTGATGTTGTCTAAAATATCATCCGCTTGAAAAAGTCCGCCGTTGTATGCGTACACATCGTATTGTTTGCCTTTATAGCCGGTGTTGAGATAGCCAAAATATTTTTTAAAACGATCGTAAAGGGGCTTGTATTCATCCAGTTCCTTGAGCTGTTTCCATTGTTGCAGTATCAAACGAACAGAATTGGGGGGCAACAATTGGCGGTCTTCAGCAAAAAGCAAAAACAAAAAACGGTCGAGTAATTTTTGTGATTTTTTAAAAAGTTCTAAGGCTTCAAATTGTGGATTTAACAGTAATAAGTTTTGAAAAAGCTCACGTTTAAAAAGCGAATAATCTTTATATAACTGCTTAGTAATCAAATCTTCTTGGCTCAAAGATTCATCTTTCAGTTTTTTTGGTATATTGTGTAAAATGTTTTCAAAAGCCAAGCATAAATACATAATTTCAAACTCTTTTTGGGTCAACGAAAAGAGGTTAAACTCCTTGTATTCAATAGCATTTTCGATATAAAATCGTAATTTTTCAAAATTGGAAGTAATAACATAAATACAATCTTTTTGGTTGTTTTTATATCCAAAAGCCTGGACTTCAATTTTCTGCAAATCAGTGGTGTTTGTGCCTTTCAGTTCAATTACACCCACAACTTTGTCGTTAATAATAATTCCACCGTCCGCTTTTTTGCCGTCTTTTTCATTTTTAATTTCGGTAATCAAATTAAAATTTGGCGTAGGACTTTTGATATATCCCAACACATTGACAAACAAATCAATCAAAAATTCGCCTTGATATTGCTCCTCCTTGCTGTTTTTGATATTCTCTTGTATTTCAGGATTCAGAAAATGACTTTTATACACATTCCATTTTTCTGCAATCGTCTCCTTATTTTGCAGGTTGGCATACTTAGTAATGACTGAATTTTGAAAAAGTGACATATTGAATAAATATTATTGGGTAAAAATAGTAAAAAACAATAATAAAACTGATGGCAGATGAATAGATTTTTTAAAATCAATAGATTATACTTGCATAAAAATGTTATGTGTTATCTGGTTTTTATATAAAACAAAGAAGGGTGTTTTATGAGTTATTTTGAAACTGATATTTCTTGATTAATCATGAGTATTTTTTTTTCAAAATCGAAAATTTCATCATCCAAATGACTTTGGTTTTCTTTTATTCTGATTATCTTGGATTTTATACTTTGTGTTTTCGCTTTAGCGTAATCTGTAAGAAATCTTTCGAGATCCTTAGTAATTTTATCTTTAATAAATTGATGATTTGATATTGTTTTGTTGTTTTCTAATAGTTCTAATTCTAATTGCTTTCTTTCTGACGAAAAATCGAATAGAAATAACTTATTATCAGAAAATTGCAATCTTGTCAGTTCGTTTTGACTATGAATTGTCTTTAATTCTACTTCAGCAAAAAGGCTATGAACTTCTGATTTTTCAATTATTTTAATCTGAGTGTAATTTTTATTTATAAAATCCCAATCTGTTTTTTTATTTAAACTTTGGTACTTCATTCCTAAAATTTCAACAATTGGGTAATTGTCAATAAAAAGAATTCTTTTCTTCAAATTTGTATTTCTGATGCTTAGCTCAGCATTGGATTGAGAAATATCAAACATTTTATTTTTAAACTTTTCTTCAATTTTTTCCAATAAATTATCTTCATAAAAAATGGAGTTGATATGTTTTATACTAGATGAAAGATACGCTACTATTTCTTTTACGTGTTTTTCTATTTCTTCTAAAATACTTTCTGCATTGTCATTTTTTATAAGAAGATTATTAATTTCTCTACTAAGTTCGTTTCTTTTTGAAGTTGCACTCTCTAATTCTAAGTTGTGTGATTCTAATTTGGAATATAGTGTTTCAAGTTTCTTTCTTTTCTTTTGTTCAATATTATATTCAGCTATATGGTTTTCAAGTGCTTTTGCTTCTTGTTCTTCGATTTCTATTAATACTTGTTCTTTTTGTTTATTAGAATCATGATAATATATGGTATAAGAGCTTTCATCAAAGTGCAGTTGAGAAAGTGACACATATTTATAATCCCAACGCTCGCATAGTATTAACTCGCAATTTGAGTAAACGTTATAATAGCATTTAAGTATTAGGTCATTTGATTTGTTAGACATTAAATATGTTTCTTCATCAAAGACATAAGCATTTTGATTGTTTGTGTAAATTATATCACTGTAAGCCAGACTTCGCCTATCATCATTAATGTCAAATACATGAAAAACCCATAAAATAAATATCTGTTGTTCTTTATAAAAATGTTGTCTTCTTGTTATAACATCCAGCCATGTTGTGGATAGTTGTAATTCAATAGCAATTCTTTTATTCAAATAAAAAGCATTTATATCTGGTTTTTTCCATTCACTAACAACCTTATTGTTAATTACTTTCTCTACTTCAATATTAGAAACTTCGCCAATTGAAATTTCATTTTTTCTTAGTGATTCAGCAATTTTTTCTTTTAACGTTCGATGCAATCGGCTTTCTTTTTCTCCGTTGTACTTAATCCTATTAATCTCGTCTTTAGATAAATTATTTTTGGTTTTGATATGACAGTCTTCGCTATCTTTCAAATGAGCAAAATGGAAAACATCTGCTCTTCTCTTTGCAGTATTGGAAATACCCCCTCTAATTCTTACCTTTTGTTTACAATAATAACATACAAACAATGGCTCTCGATAGCCTTCGATAGCCTTTTGCAGCTCTGAGCGATATATTGATAATTCATCAAGCGTTTTTTTAAAGAACTCTTCTGCTTCAATATTTTCACCAGTTTCCAAGTTCAACACTTCATTTATTGTTCGTTTTGAAACTTTAGCCATATTATTTTTTAAGTTTAATGTTTCACTTATGATTACACTTACACTGTCACTTTAAAGCAACGATGTTTTACATAGCTCAAAGTTGATGTTTATGATTATTAGAAAGTTTTTTAAATTTAATCTTTAGCACAAATATAATACATTTTTCTTATTTTGTTTAATAGTCAAGATATTGTTTAGATACTTTTTGTAGTAGTTCTTTTTGATATTTGCCATAAATTTTGGTTGTTTTTATGTCGGAATGACCTAACAAATGTTGCAAATATTCGATTGGTAATTGAAAATCTAGTGCCAACATGGCAAATGTATGTCGTGCCGAATGAAATGAAATTTGACGGTCGATATTGATTTCTGGATGCAAAAAAATGAGAATTTGTATGCACATTGTATGCACATAAAAAAAGAGAGTTACGTTTTTGTACCGTAACTCTCTGATTATCATGCTCCCCCTTTAGGACTTGAACCTAAGACCCTCTGATTAACAGTCAGATGCTCTAACCAACTGAGCTAAGGAGGAATATTTATAAAACAAATATCGTATTTGTGTGTGCAAAATTACTCATTTATTTGAAATAAACAATACCTTTGTAAAAAAAAAGAATAATTAAATGAAAAAAATTTTAGGAATGGGGAATGCTTTGGTTGATATCATGACCATATTGCCCGCAGATGAAGTACTTATAGAGTTCAATTTGCCTAAAGGTAGCATGCAATTGGTCGATGAAGTTTATCATCAAAATATTCAATTACAAACTCAAAAGTTTGAAAGAAAAATGGCATCTGGTGGTTCGGCTGCAAATACAATTCACGGTCTTGCTCGTCTGGGCATCGCTACTGGCTTTATTGGAAAAGTGGGAACCGACGAGATGGGTGTCTTTTTTAGAAAAGACATGATGGATAATAAAATTAATCCTTTTCTCATCGATAGCCTAACCCCAAGTGGTGTCGCTACGGCTTTGGTGAGTCCTGATTCTGAAAGAACCTTTGCCACTTTTTTGGGTGCTGCTTGCGAACTTGAGGCACAAAACATTCAAGCTGATATTTTTGAAAATTATCATCTTTTTCATATTGAAGGATATTTAGTTCAAAATCAAGAACTAATTGAAAATGCTGTAAAAATTGCAAAAGAAAAAGGCTTAATGGTTTCTTTGGATTTAGCCAGTTACAATGTTGTAGAAGATAATTTAGAATTTTTAAAACGTATTGTAACAGATTATGTAGACATTGTTTTTGCAAATGAAGACGAAGCAAAAGCTTTTACTGGAAAAGAACCCGAAGAGGCTTTGGTCGAAATGAGTAAAATGTCTCAAATAGCGGTTGTTAAATTGGGCAGCAAAGGTTCTTTGATTATGAAAGATGGCGAAATAAGCCGTGTTGAAGGTAAAAAAGCAAACTGCATTGACACCACTGGTGCTGGCGATATTTATGCAGCAGGATTTTTATATGGCTTCGTTTCTGGAAAATCGATGAGCGAATGTGGGAGAATCGGTACAGCATTGGCAACTAGAGTTGTAGAGCTTATTGGGCCTAAGCTTGACGAAGAATCTTGGTCAAAATTATTGATAGAAATTCAATAAATGTTACAAAATATATTAGTTGTTGGATTGGGCGGTTTCCTCGGTGCTATTGCCAGGTATGGTTTTTCTTTCGCAATTCCGAAACAAGAACTAAGCTCTTTCCCTTTTTCAACTCTTTTGGTTAACCTAATTGGCTGTTTGCTAATTGGGTTAATTTTTGGTTTTGTTGCCAAACAAGATTTATTTAATGAAAAATTACTGCTTTTTTTAACCATTGGTTTTTGTGGTTCTTTAACTACTTTTTCTACTTTTTCTCTCGAAAGTTTCCATCTTCTAACTCAAGGTAAATGGCTCTCTGTCTTGTTTTACATTAGTATAAGTACAATTGGCGGTCTGTTTTTTGTTTATCTTGGACATTCGTTGACCAAAGCTTGAAACGGATTATGATTAAAAAATCTGGATTAATAAGTTTTGAAAATTATTGTACGAATTGTCGTTTGATTTTTGTAATTTCATAGTCTAAAAACAATTTATGTGCGGAATAAACGGAATTTATTTATTTGAAAGTCAGGCAGATAGTTATAAGACAAGGGTCGAAAATGCAAATCGGGCAATCATTCACAGAGGACCTGATTATCAAAGCATTTTTAATGATAAAAAAATAGCTTTAGGTCATGTCCGATTGTCCATTATGGACACCACTTCGGCAGCTAATCAGCCGTTTACCGAAGACAACCAAAGATTTACCATCGTTTATAATGGAGAAATATTTAATTTCAAAGAAATTAGAGATGATTTAATTTCAAAAGGCCATTTTTTCAAAACCAATTCGGATACCGAAGTAATTTTGAAATCATATATGGAGTTCGGCGAAAAAGCTCTTTCTCGTTTTAATGGTTTTTTTGCATTTGCCATTTATGATGCTCAAAAAGAAGAGCTTTTCATCGCTCGCGATAGAATGGGCATCAAGCCTTTATTGATGTATCGGGATGAAAATAGCTTGATTTTTGCTTCCGAAATGAAAGCTCTTTTGGAATATAAAATTCCAAAAGAAATCGATAATACCACTCTTTTTCAGTATTTTCAGTTGAATTATGTTCCTTCACCTTGGACTATTTTTAAAGGAGTCCAAAAAATGGAACCTGGATCGTGGATGCGTTGCAAAGGCAAGCAAGTTGAAAAAGGTTTTTATTATCACTTGCCTAAATTTGATTCGCAAAAAGCCCCTTCTAATTATCAAGAAGCTCAAAAAACCTTGTATACACTTTTAGATGAAGCGGTGCAAAGAAGGTTGGTTTCCGATGTGCCTTTGGGCAGTTTTTTAAGTGGAGGAATCGATTCTTCGGTGATTTCTGCATTGGCGATAAAGCATAATCCTAATATAAATACTTTTTCTGTTGGCTACGCCGACGAACCACTTTTCGACGAAACTCATTATGCTGAATTGGTTGCTCGAAAAATAGGATCCAATCATCACACGTTTAAACTCGACAACAATGATCTCTATTCTGTGCTGTACCGTGTGTTAGACGCCATAGACGAGCCTTTTGCTGACTCTTCGGCCTTGGCAGTCAATATTCTGAGTTATTACACCAAGCAGCACGTGTCCGTTGTTCTTTCGGGCGATGGTGCCGATGAAATGTTCTCGGGATACAACAAGCATTCTGCCGAATTTAAAGCAGGAGAGAAGTCCTTGCTAAATTCTATGATATCCATGGGAACTCCTTTATGGGCTGTGATGCCGCAATCGAGAAATGGAAAATTCTCCAATCTGTTTCGGCAGCTTCATCGTTTTGGCGAGGGTATGCAATTATCTTCTGCCGAAAGATATTGGCGATGGGCATCCATTACTCCCGAAAAAGAAGCTCAAAATCTTCTTTTATCAAGTCCGGATTGGAAAGAATATGCCAACCGAAAGTCCGAAATTTTATCTCATATTTCCGAAAAGAGCGATATAAATGAAGTTTTATATACCGACTTGAAACTCGTTTTGCAAGGGGATATGCTTGCCAAAGTCGATCTTATGTCGATGAATCATGCTTTGGAAGTCCGAACGCCATTTTTGGATTATACAGTGGTCGATTTTGCAAATTCTTTGCCAGTTTCATTTAAAATAAACCATAAAATTCGAAAGAAAATTTTGCAAGATACGTTTCGACCCATTCTTCCCGACGAAATTTTCAATCGTCCCAAACATGGGTTTGAAGTACCCTTATTGGGCTGGTTTCAAAATGAATTGAAAGCAAAAATTACGCAAGATTTACTACATCCTGATTTTATTCGCGAACAAAAAATCTTTGATCCAAAATCCATTGAATTATTGTTGCAAAAGCTTTTTTCAAACCGTCCGGGCGATGCAGCTGCCAAGGTTTGGGCTTTGATTGTATTTCAATATTGGTGGAAAAAATATTTCTGATATTTTTATTTATGAAAATCCACAGAAACCGTGTTCTATTATAATCTCGCTTCTGAAATATATAGTATTATCTAAAAGAGCAGCACTAAATGTATAGAAAAAAGAACTTTTTTATACAAAGAAAACACATAATGTATAGAAAAGCTTGTTTTCTATACAAAAGAAACTATATTTGTATAGAAAAACTTAAACCCTTTACACAATGAAACATTGGGAATTATCGGAACTGCCGCTTAATATTGACCTTGAAACAATAAAAGTTTTAAAAAGTTTGCCCTCCGCTCATGCAGCATTGGCCGAATTAAAAGGTATAGCTTCAACAATTCCAAATCAAAATATTTTAATAAATACGCTTGGTCTTCAAGAAGCAAAAGATAGTTCTGCTATCGAGAATATTATTACCACACATGATGATTTATATAAATCTGAGTTAAATCTCAATAAATTTAACTCACTTAATTCAAAAGAAGTTCAAAATTATATTTCTGCATTAAAGAGAGGATTTGAACTAAGTTCAAAAAGTGGATTATTAACCCATAAAATAATTTTACAAATTCAAGAAGTATTGGAAGATAACCAAGCTGGATATAGAAAATTACCAGGTACTGCATTAAAAAATGCAGCAACAGGAGAAATTATTTATACACCACCTCAGGATTATGATGAAATAGTGCGTTTAATGTCTAATCTTGAGAAATATATAAATGATTCAGAAATGAGTAATGTTGATCCATTAATAAAAATGGCAATAATTCACTTTCAATTTGAGAGTATTCACCCTTTTTATGATGGAAATGGAAGAACAGGTAGAATCATTAATATACTTTATTTGGTAATTGCAAAATTGCAAAATCTTCCAATTTTATATTTAAGTAGTTACATTATAAAGCATAAATCTGATTATTATAAGTATTTACAAAAAGTAAGAGATGAAGACTTGTGGGAAGATTGGATACTATTTATGATAAAAGGAGTTGAAGAAACAGCAAGAGAGACCATTGAAATAATCATCAAAATTAAAGAATTAATGCTTGAGTATAAGCAGTTATTAAGAGATAACTACAAGTTTTATAGTCAGGATTTGCTAAACAACTTATTTAAACATCCATATACCAAAATAGAATTTGTTGTACAAGATTTAGGTGTTTCAAGATTGACAGCAGCTAATTATCTAAATAAACTTGCTGAGGATAATGTATTAAAAAAGGAAAAATTAGGAACATCAAACTATTACGTAAATGAAAAATTATTTAAACTACTCACTAGGCGTTAGTTAATATCCTTGCATTAAAAAAGGCTATGTGACATGCTTTATATTGAGCATTTCACACAGCCAAATTTATTAAAAAAAGATTTTTCGGAAATTTAGTTTATTTTTCAAATCTTTCTGCAATGACACTCCAATCTACTAATTCCCAAAATTTAGAAACGTAATCGGGTCTTTTGTTTTGATAATCAAGGTAGTAAGCATGTTCCCAAACATCGCATGTTAATAGTGGAGTGTCGCCTTTTGTCAACGGATTTCCAGCGTTGCTTTCTTGAGAGATGGCTATGCTTCCATCTGCTTTTTTCACCAACCATGCCCAACCCGAACCAAACAAAGTAGCGGATGCTTTGCTAAATTGCTCTTTGAAAGCCTCGAATGAGCCAAATTGTAAATTGATGAGGTTCAATAATTCGCCTTTGGGTTCTTTCAAACCTTTCAGGTTAAATTGATTCCAATAGAATGTGTGATTCCAAACTTGTGCCGCATTATTAAAAATTCCGCCACTTGATTTTTTCACAATTGTATCTAAGCATTTTTCGTTTTCAAATTCAGTTCCAACAATTAAATTGTTTAAATTTGTAACATACGCTTGATGGTGTTTCCCATAATGAAAATCAATGGTTTTGGCCGAGATAATCGGCTCTAATGCGTTTTTTTCGTACGGTAATTCTGGTAATGTAAAAGCCATAATTGTTTTTATTTTGATTTATTACTAATTTTGTAAAAAATATATCATGAAAAATTTCACTCTTATCACAATTTTGTTCCTTTTTTTAGTTTCGTGTGGACCATCCAAAGATGAACAGGAACGCCAACGTCAAATCGAAGATTCTATTCATTCTGCTGAATTAGAGGATGTTTTGGACGATGTAAATAGCTACTTTGAGTCGGATAGTTTATCAACAGTAAAGAACGAAATAGAATAGTTTGTATATATTCAACAAAAAATAAAATAAGTTGTTTGTTTTGTGGTCTAATTTAGAAAAGGTCTATATAAAAAAAGTCTCCTTGAATTCAAAGAGACTTTTTTTATAGGTATGTTTTTATTAGATGATATCGCACCAGTTATGCTTATCTTCTATTTCGCCATACTGAATTCCTCTAAGGGTTTCGTATAGTTTTGTAGACCATGGGCCAGGGGTTCCTTCTTTGCCAAATTTGTATGAATGTCCTGTATCTCTGTCTACAATTTCACCAATGGGCGAAATTACAGCTGCTGTTCCACATGCTCCAGCTTCTTCGAAAGTCGATAATTCATCCACTGTAATATGTCTTCTTTCTACTTTTAAGCCCAACTCTTCAGCTATTACTCGTAAGCTTTTATTGGTTATGGAAGGAAGAATAGATGGAGAATCAGGGGTTACATAAGTATTGTTTTTTATACCAAAGAAATTGGCGGGACCTGCTTCGTCAATATATTTTTTCTCTTTTGCTTCAAGGAAAAGACAGGTGGCAAAACCTTCTTCGTGGGCTCTTTCGCTTGGTTTTAAGCTAGCAGCGTAGTTGCCTCCAACTTTATACGTTCCAGTTCCTAGCGGTGCTGCACGGTCATAATCTTTTACCAATTGAGCTCTTACCGGACGGAAACCTTCTTTAAAATAGGGTCCTACGGGTGTTACAAACACCATAAATAAATATTCGTCTGCAGGCTTCACACCAACTCTTTCTCCTGTTCCAATGAGCAAAGGACGAATGTATAAAGCGCCTCCTGTTCCGTATGGTGGAACGTATTCTTCATTCATTTTGACAGCTTTGAATACAGCATTTTTGAAAACTTCTTCGGTCACTTCTGCCATTAGAATTCCTTGTGCAGAATGAGCCAAACGTTTCCAGTTTTCGCGCCAGCGGAAAATACGAACTTTTCCATCTTTGCCACGGAAGGCTTTTAAACCTTCAAAAGCTTCTTGTCCATAATGCAAACAAGTAGCAGCCATGTGCATGGTAATTTGTTCGGATGAGGATACTTCCAATTCGCCCCATTTGCCATCACGATAATAACAGCGGACATTATAATCCGTTTTAATGTAACCAAAAGCTAAACTTTTCCAGTCAATGTTTTTCATAATGTTATATTTTGTTTTATATATTTCTATTTCATTTCAATGCTCTAAATTAGAAAGATTATTTTAGAATCAAAGTTATTTATTTTAAAAGTTTCTTTTTTGAATGTTAAAAATCAAAAAATCAGACATTTACACTAAATTATTTTTTTCTATTTATGGTAATAATGTCCAAAAACTACTATCAAAAGGAGATTCTTGCTCTATTCTTACAATTCCTTTGAGTGGATGGATATAATATTTAATGATGTATCCTAAATTGGGATAGGTATACGTAACTTCGAAACAATTAAATCCTCCAGCTACAGTTGCCACATACTCTTCTTTTTGAGTGAGTTCTCGTATTTCGGTATCGTTACCAAAATACAAACTGGCTTCTCGTTGATGAATCTCGCCAATGGGAGCGCCGGTTCGTAAAATATAACATGGATTGTTGAAGTTTCGATCGGTTTCGACGATTCCTAAATGATTAATTTCCAAATAAAGAGTATCGTAAAAGTGAAAATCTTCGGGGGCATAAAAATGATTGTCAATGCTGACAATATATCGGTCTTCTCCCACTTTTTTATAATGATAATGATATCTGGAATATTGCAAACTTAAAGTTGGACCACTTATGGCATCTGTTTGTCCGCCAAGGCTATAAGAGGCATTATTATATGCAAAAATATAAGGATTTTCAGGCTTCACGGGCTCCTCAATGGGCTTTTCTTTTGTGCACGAAATGAACAGTAATAAAGTCATAAAGAGAGCAAAAAATGTGAGGTTTTTCATGTCGGATGGATGTTTGTATTTTTGGTGGAAAATGTTCAAAATCAGTTGTTTATTATAAGAATTAAGATAAATATATGGTTTTTTATTCACTTTGGGCAATTGCAAGCATAAGTTGCTCCATACTTTCTCGAATGTCCGAACTTTTAGTGCTAAAATGGTTGATAATAATGGCAAAGGACAGGAGTTCTCCCTTTTTGTTGGTAGCATATCCGCCATAAGCCCGAATTCCATTCATGGTGCCACTTTTTGCACGGATATCAATTTTTGTTTTTTGTTTTTGGAACAATCGCCGTAAAGTGCCCGATTCGCCTGCTTCTGAAAGTGTTTCATAATAAATATCGAAACATTTTTGGGTGTACATGAAATTGAAAAATGTACATAAAAAGTCGGCAGATAATAAATTGTTTCTTGATAATCCACTTCCATCTCTAATTTCAATTCCTTCCATATCTAGCTTTTGTTGTTTCAAAAAGGAGTTGATTGTGGAACTGCCCGTATCAAAAGAACCCATCGAAGATCGATTCCATCCAATGGCTTTGAAAATTGCTTCTGCAAAAGTATTGTGGCTGTATTTATTGATGATATTTACAATCGATTGTAGACTGGGAGAATAAATGGTATGAAAAAGAGTTTGCAATTTAGCAGTGTCGATTTCTGAACGATGGCTAATTTTTGATAATTTACCACTGGTTTTAATTCCCGATAATGGAAGAGCATTATTCAGATGGTTTATTAAAGCAATTTCGGGTTGCGGAATGGCTCCTTTAACCATAAAACTTTTCGAGTCAATAGGAACCGTGCCTTCCATTTGGCAATTTCCGTTAAAGTGATCCGCATATATATTTACATTGTCGCCACTTCTTGGGGATCCCGTTTTTACATTATTTATAATGTTTACATTATTTAATGCAGGAAATATTGAATCGATGGTCGCTTTATCGCCAATTTGCCTGCCTGGTTTGAAAAAAACCTGATAAATATTTTCATTAAAATTCAAAGCGGAAGCTCCAGCACCATAATGATTCCCAATATCTCCCCATTGCCATGAAGGCGACACTTGATGTATGTCAAAAGAAGAAACATCAGCAATGATGGCACCGTCAATTTTATTTATTCCATTTTTCTTGAGTTCCTGAGCAACTTCCGAAAAAAGTGAATCGGCGTTTGTCGATTTCCAACGATGAGATCCAAAAGTAGGGTCTCCATACCCTTTTACAATAAGATTTCCGTGTAAAACTGAATCTAATCCCAAAATGCCATCGTAATAGAATTCTGTTTTAAATCGATATTGCGAACCCAGGCGAACAAATGCAACTCCAGTTGTAATGGCTTTCATCACCGAAGCCGGAACCAAGTTTTTTTGAGCATTGCTTTCAATAATAATTTCTCCGCTTTTTACATTCCGAACTTGAACACTCCAGCTGCTTTTTGCTAAAATTGGACTTTCTTCCAGTTTTTTCAATTCCTCAATCAAAGCCTGTCTCCCGATTGGAATGGACTTATTTTGTTGTCCGAGGATAGGAAAAACAATTAAAAAACAAAAAATATTTAAAAGGAAAATCCTCTTTTTCATAGAAAATAATATTATTGCATAAAAATACACAAAATTGACAATAAAAAAAGCCATTTCGAAAAATGGCCTTTTTATGTTTAACTTAGGGCAATGAAATTTAGAATCGAACTCCCATAGTAAGAACAAAGTTACTTTGTGCAAATTGTTGATTTGCTGCGTTCACATATTTGGGAGAATATAAATAATAATCTTCTTTCAATATTGAATATATGTATGCAAAATCTAAATAAACAGACTCAGATCTGAAACCAATTCCGCCCGAGATGGAAGAACGGGAAGCATCGTTTATGCTCGATTTGTAGGGATTGGTATAATAGGCATATCCCAATCTGAGTGCCATGGGTGATAAATTAAGTTCTCCACCAGCTCTGATAACGTGTTGGGCCTGATAATTGTTTTTTACATTATTGTTTTCATTGAAGAAGTTATAGTCCGAAGATCTTAAACGGGCAGAGGAATAGTCGACAAATTCGTAATCAAGTCCGATAAATCCATAATTTTTGAAGACAAATGCCATGTTTCCCATTAATCTCAAAGGTGTGTTTATTTCATATTTATAATCGAGAACGTCTGATTTAATGTCGTATGAAATACCGTTTACATTTGATTTAATGTCGCGGGTAAAAGAATCGCTAATTTTATAGAAGAAAGTAGGTGTGTGAACGGCTGCACCAAATCTAAACATTTCGATAGGGCGATAAAGGAAACCAACTTTAAGGTTAACACCAGAACCATTTGTGGTTAAATTGTCATTGATGGTAAAGTTTTTAAATCCGTTTATGGTGTCGTTAATATCGTCTTCTTCATATTGAGATGATTCCTTGTAATTAAAGTAGGGAAGACCTAAGGTAGCACCAATAAATAGTTTATCATTATAATTTCCAGAAAGAGCAAAATACCACTCATTCATGGATCCTTTGGTGTTGATTGTTTTTCTTTGTTGCACACCGCCATTTTCCACAGGGCTCGAATATAAGAAGTTAATGGTGTCGGTGGGGTCAAGCAAATAGGTTTCATAAGCAAGCCAAGTGTCAAAAGCATTCAGGTTGGCTGGCATTGTTCCGTTTGCATGGTCGCGATATTCCGTCATCAAAGAGTTTTTGTCGTTAAAACCTTCTATAACGGTGTTGTTATTGTAGTTTGCCAATCGATTAATACCAAAGCCAAATTGCATAAATTTCCATTGTGGAGTTTCTGAGTTTGTAGCTCCAATTTTTCCGGATAAAACAACTCCAAGATTGCTTATATTAAAATTGTATTTAAAATCTTCGGCAGACATGCCATTGTAATCAACCATTGCTTTGCTGTAATGAATGGAAGGAGAAAAACTCATTTCTGATTTTTTATAAATACCCATCGAAGCTGGATTTGTTGAAATAGCTGAAGGATCTGCACCCACAGCGCCAAAAGCACCACCACTTCCTAAAAATCGAGCTGTACCACCCCAATACATTTGAGAGTAGCGAAGAGCTTCTACTTGGTTTTGTGACTTTGTTATGTTGAGAAGGCAAAGCACAAAGAAAAAACTCATTCCAAATTTTATGTATTTTCTTGTTTTCATGGTCATTATTTTTTTAGTTTCTTGAATTTATTTAAATGAAGCTAATATCATATTAGTTTTATTCTTTTGTTGTTTTTAATAATTATCTGCGACTGCCACTGCCTGAACGAGAGCTGCTTGATGAGCTTGAAGATCTTGATGAACCAGACGAGCCAGAAGAACCTGAAGAAGAACGGCTGCTTGAAGAGCTGGGAGAAGAGTAAGTGCTGCGAGAAGGACTTGAGCTTGGAGCTGTGTAATTGCTTCTGGGTGTGCTGCTCGGAGCCGTACGAGTGTTGTTGCTTGGAGCCGTATAGTTTCCACTCGGTCTTGTGTTTGTGGGCTGAGTCCTTGTGTTCGTGGGTTGGGTTCTTGTATTTGTAGGTTGGGTTCTTGTGTTCGTGGGCTGAGTTCTTGTGTTCGTGGGCGGAGTATAGTTTTGTCTTTGATTATTAGTTGGTTGAGAGTATCTATTGTTTTGTTGCTGAGAATTATTGGGAGCATTATACTCTTGGTTTGAACGAGGCGTAGAGACATTATTATTGGGCTGATAGGGTTTCGTGTTCGAGCTTTCTGGTCGATTGTAGACCGGACGACTTTCGGGCGTGGGCGTGCTGGTTGGAGCAGTATTAGGTCTGTTGTAGTTTGTACGAGTATCTACCGGATTTCTACTTTCATTCATATTATACTTGTAGTGAGCAGGGTTATTGTCGTTTGTTCTATTTGTATTATATGGTTTTTCGGCAGGAGTTTCAATCACTCTGTTTCTGTTGGAGTTGTCAATATTTCCTGTATTGCTAGGTCTTTCTTGTCTCTGATTTGTATTTATGTTGGTATTTCTTTCAGCAGGCCTAGTTCTTTCGGTAGGATTAGATCTGTCAATATTAGTAGTTCTTTCAGTTGAGATTCTGTCATTTATACCTGATTCTCTTCTGATATTTGTTTCTGCATCTCTTCTAATATCTGTACTTGATTCTCTTCCGATAGTACTTGTTCCAGAGTTGCGTGAAGCATTGTCAGAAGAAATGTTTGGTTTTACATCGGTATTTCTGCTGCTTTCAATTTTATTATTATCAATTCTACTGTTTGTAGCAGCGTTTCCAGATGCAATAGTGGCTCTTTCAAATCTTTCTCCAAAACTTGGGCTTACGTTTCCGGCAGTTCCGGTATTTGAGCTCGAACCTGAAGTTCTGCTTCCGCTATTTCCAGCGCCATTATTTGCTCCAATCGCAGTTCTGGGTCCGTAAGTGTGTGATCTGTTATTGTCTCGGCTGTTATAATAGTAGTCAGATGAGTTTCCATATCTTCCGTCTGCGTAACCATCCCAATATCCATTGTTATATCCGTGGTGGTATCCCGAACCGTATCCCCAACCGTAGTATGGATATCCGTATCCGTAACCGTATCCATAACCATATCCGTATCCCCAGCCACCATAGTAATAAGGTCTGTAATAGGATCCACCCCACCACCAATTATAGCCTAAATAAATACTTGTTCCATAAGACCAAGGGTTGTACGAATACCAATACATGTTTGTATAGTATGGATCGTAGTAGTTCCATGTATAATGTGGGTTGTGGAAACGTCTAATTCTGGAAGAATAATAATAATCGTATTGATCATCGTAATAATTATTCGTGATATACGTATTTCCAGATTGTGTTGTAGAGTACGTTTCTGTATTATCTTGACCGTATTCTTGATTTTCTGTATAATCTTGATTATAGTTTTGGGTAGTTGAAGTATTGTTCTGTTGTGAAGAACTGTTGTTATAATCTTGATTTTGAGAACGTTGAACAGGTCGGGTTGATACTGTTTCGGTTTGTGTGTATGTTTCACTTTTTGCCGGAGCTGCGGTGAAATACACATCGTCGTATCCGCCACCAGGCTGGAATACGGTGCAGGAACTTAAGAAGAATCCTGTTGCTGCAATGAATAAATACTTTTTCATGACTTTGCCCTCCATCGTTTCGTTTATTATTTGTATAATTTCTTTTATTACTTTTGCTAAATATTTCATTGTAATATTAAAGTAACAAATATCATACCACAAATTATGGCAAAAAATTTCACAAAACGTTCTGACAACTATTCTCAATGGTATAATGAACTTGTAATAAAGGCAGATCTTGCCGAAAACTCTGCCGTTCGCGGATGCATGGTAATCAAACCCCATGGTTATTCCATTTGGGAAAAAATGCAAGCAGCTTTGGATAAAATGTTTAAGGACACAGGGCATGTAAATGCTTATTTTCCTCTTTTTATTCCAAAATCTTTTTTGAGTCGTGAGGCAGCTCACGTGGAAGGTTTTGCCAAAGAGTGTGCCGTAATTACGCATTATCGTTTAAAAAGTGATCCAAATGGAAAAGGTGTTATTGTTGACCCCGATGCAAAACTAGAAGAAGAGTTAATTGTTCGACCTACTTCGGAAACTATTATTTGGGATACGTACAGAAAATGGATACAGTCATACCGCGATTTACCACTTTTAATCAACCAATGGGCGAATGTTGTTCGTTGGGAAATGCGCACTCGTTTGTTTCTCAGAACAGCCGAGTTTTTGTGGCAAGAAGGTCATACGGCTCATGCAAGCGAAAAAGAAGCCATGGAGGAAGCACGCAGAATGTTGGATGTCTATTCTACTTTTGCCGAAGAATATATGGCAATGCCCGTTTTAAAAGGAGTTAAAACAGCCAGCGAACGTTTTGCTGGTGCTGTAGAAACATTTTGTATTGAAGGACTAATGCAAGATGGAAAAGCCCTGCAAGCCGGAACATCGCATTTTTTGGGACAAAATTTTGCGAAAGCATTTGATGTTAAATTTCTAACCAAAGAAAACCAACAAGAATATGTATGGGCTACTTCTTGGGGCGTTTCTACCCGTTTGGTGGGTGCATTAATCATGACTCACTCTGACGATCATGGTTTAGTTTTGCCTCCAAAGTTAGCACCCATTCAGGTAGCTGTGATTCCAATTTTCAAAAATGAAGAGGAGTTGCAACGTATTTCCGAAAAGATTGTTCCCATCATTGATGCATTAAAAGCAAAAGGAATTTCTGTGAAATATGATGACAGAGATACTCAAAAGCCGGGTTGGAAGTTTAATGAATACGAGTTTAAAGGAGTTCCTGTTCGTCTTGCTGTTGGACCGAGAGATTTAGAAAACAATAGTTTAGAAATTGCTCGCCGCGATGAATTAACAAAAGAAACAATTGCTTTCGACAAATGTGTTGAATATGTTGAGCAATTATTGGAAGATATTCAATCTAATTTATACAATAAAGCCTTGGATTTCAGAACCAAAAACACGGTTGAAGTCAATACGTGGGACGAATTTGTTCAGCGCATAGAGAATGAAGGTGGTTTTATTTCTGCACACTGGGATGGCACAGCCGAGACGGAAGAAAAAATCAAGCAAGAAACCAAAGCCACCATTCGTTGTATCCCTTTGGATAATCCTTTGGAAGATGGAAAATGTATTTTAACGGGCAATCCTTCCAAACAAAGAGTTTTGTTTGCTCGTTCGTACTAAAATAAAAAAAATGAATGATCCAAAACTAATTGCTTTTAAGCGTCTTCTCGATATTATGAATGATTTGAGAGCTGCTTGTCCTTGGGACAGAGAGCAGACGTTTGAAAGTCTACGAATATTGACTATTGAAGAGGTGTATGAATTGTCGGATGAGATTCTGGATAAAAATCCGGAAGGGATAAAAAAAGAGCTGGGCGATTTAATGCTTCATTTGGTCTTTTATTCTAAAATTGCAGAAGAGAAAGATTATTTTGATGTTGCAGATGTGCTTCATTCGATTTGTGAAAAACTGATTCGTAGACATCCCCATATTTATGGTGATGCTTTGGCGGAAAGTCCAGAAGATGTAAAAAATCATTGGGAAAAAATTAAAATGCGTGAAGGACACCGTTCTGTTTTGTCGGGCGTTCCTCGCCATGTTCCTTCTTTGGTTAAAGCATTTCGGATTCAAGAAAAAGCCAGTGGCATCGGTTTCGATTGGGATAATCGAAATCAGGTTTGGGAAAAAGTTCAAGAAGAGTTGCAAGAGTTTCATGTAGAAGCAGAAGCCCAAAATGGAGAAAAAATGGAAGAGGAGTTTGGCGATTTGTTGTTTGCTTTGGTAAACTATGCGCGCTTTTTAAACATAAATCCGGATGATGCTTTGGAAAAAACCAATCTAAAATTTATCAAACGTTTTACGTATCTTGAAGAACAAACGAAAGAGGCAAATCAAAAACTGAGCGAAATGACTTTGGATGAAATGAACGTAATTTGGGAAGAATCAAAAAAAATTTAAAATTAAGGCATGTTTTTTGGAATAACATTAAATTCTAAATAAATACAACCATGAAAAAATACACATTATTACTTATTCTAATTGGAGCCATGGTTCTGATTTCTTGTGAAAAAGACCCCGTCGACCCGTCGATTGATGATCGCGATAAAATTGTTGGGTCGTGGTCTGTTTCTGATCAAACTTTAGCAAAGGCAAATTATGTAGTGAAAATTTCAAAAGACAGTGAAAACAGTCGAAAAATTTGGATTTCAAATTTTCATGGTTTATTAGATAATGCATTTGCTTATTTAAGTGGAAACAGCATTGAATTGCCTCAACAAAATGTAGCGGAATTTGTCGTTATGGGCGATGGAAATGTTCAGAACACCCAGCAATTAAAGTGGCAATATTGGGTGAGTGATGGAGCCCAACAAGACACCATTATTGCTACATATCAAAAATCTGGGAAATAAATTCAAAATTAAAAAGGCTGTTAATTTAACAGCCTTTTTTTGGTTTTATGTTGTTGTTTATGTGAGCAATTTTTTTATGGCTTCGGAGATTGTTTTGTTGTCTGTTTTTCCTTGCATCTCTTTAGATGCGATGCTCATTATTTTACCCATCTCTTTTATGGAGTTTGCTCCTGTTTCTTGAATAATTCTTTTTACAATTTTTTCTACTTCCGATGTTTCCATTTGAGGGGGAAGATACTCTTTCAAGACTTCAGCTTGTGCTATTTCGGGTTCGTACAAGTCATTTCTGTTTTGTTCTTTGTATATCTGAGCAGAATCCAAACGTTGTTTAATTAGTTTTCGGATTATTTGCAACTCCTCATCATCGGATAATTCGTCCTTGTGTCCTTTTTCGGATAAAGCATTTGTAAAGGCTGATTTTAGTGCTCTTAGTGCTTCGAGTTTTGTTTTATCTCGAGCAAGCATTGCTTGTTTAAGGTCATTATTTAACAGGCTCGAATATTTCATATTTAATCAACGTTGTCGTGAAGATATGGATTTTGTCGTCTTATTTCAACTTCTTTATCTTTGATTTCCATAATAAAATCCTGTTTTTCCGTTTCATAATCCGATTGATTGTTGCAAATGCTTACATTTTTCCTCATGTATGCGGGAATGCGTTCAATCTCATCCAATCCTTCTGTTGTTTTAATGCTGTTGTTGGTTTGTCTGAGTTTGGCCAATCTATCCACGTCATTAATATAAGTCTCGGTTGGAATTGAAATGGGATTTGGTTTTATTTCAGTTGCTGTTTGTCGGCTTTCTTCTTGGATGGGTTCTCCAAACTGATTTTCAAAAGTAAACGTATCGTCTTGTTCATCAAAAAGTTGGTGAACTATTCTTGGTTCCTGATTTTGAGAGGTTTGGATAGATGGTGTTTTTGTGTTTGTGCCAAAACCAGTAGTTGGATAAATTTCCTGATTTCGTGTTTCGGAAGGGGGTCCATTAAGCGTAAATTCAGTTAATTCGTTCGAGTTTTCGTTTTTTAGTTTTTGTTCAGCTTGTTCCGTTTCCAAAACGTGATTAATGGGTTGTTTAGCTTTGTTCATAACTGTAAAGTCGCTATTGCTAGCTTCAAATCCGGTAGCAATAATGGTAACAGAAATATTGTTTTCGAGAGTGTCGTCCTGACCGTATCCCCAAATAACATTTACGTCAGATCCAGCCTCTTCAACCACATAATCCGAAATATCTGTAACCTCGTCCATTGTTATTTCGTCTGTTCCAAAAGAGATATAAAGCAATATATCTTTTGCTCCGGTAATGTTATTGTCGTTTAGTAGGGGTGATGACAGTGCCATTTCAACCGCATTTATAGCTCTATTTTCTCCTTCGGCTTTTCCTGAACCCATGATAGCAACGCCACTTTGTTTCATTACCGTTTTTACGTCTTCCAAGTCTACATTAATGCCGCCAACACAGGTGATAATTTCGGCTATGCTTTTTGCTGCCGTAGCAAGGATGTCATCCGCTTTACTAAAAGCTTCCGTCATTTTCAGATCGCTATAGAGTTCACGAAGTTTGTCGTTGCAAATAACCAAAAGTGCATCCACATTTTCTTTTAGTTCTTTAATTCCTTCATCTGCATATTGACGTCGTTTGCGTCCTTCAAAACCAAAAGGAATGGTTACAATTCCCACCACCAGAATGCCCATCTCTTTTGCAATCTGAGCAATAATTGGAGCCGCACCAGTTCCAGTTCCTCCGCCCATACCAGCAGTAATAAAGATCATTTCGGTATTGTTGTCGATGGCTTTTTTTAGCTTATCAATATTTTCGATGGCAGATTCACGGCCAACCGATGGAATCGACCCAGCTCCAAGTCCTTTTCCTATTTGTATCTGATTTGGAACAGGATTGGTTTGAAGTGATTGTGCATCGGTATTGCAAACAATAAAATCAACTCCTTTGATACCTTGTTCATACATGTATTTTACAGCATTGCAACCACCGCCACCAACGCCAATTACCTTGATGATTGAGGATTGATTTTTGGGTAGTTCAAAGTTTAAAATTTCGTCGTTATTAATGTTGTTCATATCCATGGCTTCAAACTGATTATTTTGCATTTTATATATTTTTTATAAAGTTATCATTTATCATTGATTGTTACACCTTTTCAGGCGTTTTTTATCAACAAAAAGTTGTTAGTATCCCTCATTATTTAATTCCCTCATCTCCAGAAAACATACTTTTGAAAATTTCGGCAATTTTTGTACCCGATATTGTCGGTCTTGAGTTCCCAGTTTTCTCTTTTTTCTTTCTTTGGGTTTTTGATGGTATTTCATTTTCTTCTTCAGAATCAGAATTAAGTAGCGAATATTTTTCATCGAAGCCCTGAATTACTAGGCCAATTCCTGTCGAATAGATGGGAGTAAGAAGTTCTTGAGGTACTTTTTCCGAGAGGTGTTCGCTTGGCAATCCAATTCTGACATCCATGCCCGTAATAAACTCTGTAAGTTCTTTGATGTGTTTCATTTGCGATCCACCGCCAGTTATCACAATGCCAGCTATAAGTTTGCGGTCGAGGCCACTGTTTTTGATTTCGTAGAAAACTTGTTCAATAATTTCTTCTACACGAGCTTGAATGATGCTTGCCAAACTTCTGAGCGAAATTTCTTTGGGTGTCCTTCCTTTTAGTCCAGGAATAGTAACAATTTCGTCGTCTCTGTTTTGTTCCGACAGGCAAGAACCATATCTTACTTTTAGTGCTTCCGCTTGGCTTTTGATAATGGCACATCCCTCTTTAATGTCCTCTGTTACGATGTTTCCGCCTAGTGGAATTACGGCTGTGTGGCGTACTATTTTGTCGTGAAAAATAGCAATATCGGTAGTGCCACCTCCAATATCTACGAGAACTACACCGGCTTCTTTTTCTTCGTCACTCAAAACGCAACTAGCTGCTGCCAGTGGTTCGAGCATAATTTGTTCCACTTCACATTGTACGCGTTCTACGCATTTAAAAATGTTTTGAATCGCACTTACATTTCCCGTAATAATATGAAAGTTTGCACCTAGTTCAACGCCGTTCATACCAATTGGGTTTGTTGTAATGTGCTCGCGATCAACAATATATTCTTGAGGAATAACATTTATTATTTTTTCACCTGGTTTAACAACCAATTTATGCATGTTGTCTATCAGTTTTTGCACATCGGCTCTTGATATTTCATCCGAAGTGTCGGAACGGAGGATGCTTCCTCGATGTTGAATGCTTTTGATGTGTTGACCAGCGATGCCCACTACTACAGATCCAATTTCGACGCCCGATTTTATCTCGGCCTCACGAATGGCTGTTTGTATTGACATAACGGCTTCGCCAATATTTGAAATTTGACCTCTGGCAACTCCGGTAGATTCTGTTTTGCCCGATCCAATAATTTCTAATTTTCCATTTTTGTCTTTGCGGCCCACTAAAACGGCTATTTTGGTGGTTCCAATGTCTAATCCTACTATAATTTCGTTGTTTTCCATATTATTGTTGTTTTCTTGTACATACTACTTGATTGCGATATTTTAAATTGATAATGCTGTATTTTTCCCAACCAACCTTCTGAAAGCCTTGCTGATACATCATTTCTAAATTTTGAAATTTTGTTTCCAAATCGTTGATGTCTCCTAATATTATTAACTGATCTCCAACTCTTGGAATTAACTCAATTTCTCGTTTTTCGGTGATGTATATCTGATCGATTTGGGCTTTCAAAAAAGGATTTTCGCTAATGTGCATAGCGGTTTTGTAAATTTTAAAAAGGACGCTGTTTTCAATACTATTATCTGCTGAAAAAAGCTCTTTTATAACGATTGAATCATTGTACGAAGTGTTGATTTCTCCAGAAGCTACAACAACTCTTTCGCTTCCAAACGAAGAGATTGGCATAAGTTTTTTGTCGTATGTAATATAAAAAGATTCGCCTTTTTTATTAAAAACTCTAGCCAAAGGTTTCTTTTGCTTGATTTTGACGTGCAAGTTTCCATTTAAATCCATTGAAAGATTTGCACTTTCGATATATGGATTAATTAGAATTGCGGCCTTAATTTCAGATAGATTAATTTCAGAAATTTCGGTACTATGTATTTCAGGATATACTGATTTTACAATGTTTAAGATTTCATAATCTTTAATAAAAGGCAAGCTATTATCGTAATTAATTTGAATTTTAATCTCCTTGCAATCCTGTTTTCCATGCATCACAATGGTGAAGATAATGCCCGAAATCGCAAGAATTGATAAGACTGATATGATGGCTATTTTCTTTTTCATAATGTGCTGTTTGTTTCGAGTTGTTTTTTTACGAGAGGAACCAGTCTGTCGATGTTTCCAGCACCCATCATAACAATAATCTCATGAGAATTATCCGTAAATTGGTTTACCAATTGAGCATCATTTACCAATATTTTATCGGATGATTCAATTTTATCCAATAGAAATTGTGAATCAATTCCTTCGATGGGTTCTTCGCGTGCTGGATAAATATTTAACAAAATAATTCTATCGGCTGCTGAAAGGGCTTTTGCGAAATCATCGGCAAGATTTTGAGTTCGAGAAAAGAGATGAGGTTGAAAAACCACCGTAATTTTTTTGTCGGGATATTTTGCTTTTATCGAACTTAGGCAGTTTCTGATTTCTGTTGGATGGTGAGCGTAGTCGTCGATTAGAGTGGTGTTTTCAGACTCAAAAACGATTTCAAAACGGCGGTGAACTCCTTGGAAGGAGGAGAGCGCGTTTGACAACTCGGTTTCTGAAATCTCGTTTTGCACGAGCAGTGCTCCACAAGCGGCAATGGCATTTTCGAGATTGTGATGACCAGGGAAGTTGAATTTCAGATTCTTAAAAGTTTTATCTTTAAAATGAAGATCAAACGTATAACTTGCTTGATGATACGAAATTTTTGAAGCGTAGATGTCTGCTTCAGAATTGTTTAAGCTGTAACTCAGAAGATTGATTCGATTTGTTTCAGGAACGTTTAAAGAAACGTGATAAATCAGCGTCCCGCCTGGCTTTATTTTATCGATAAAATCGTAAAATGATGAGATTAAGTTTTCGTTATTGTTATAAACATCGAGATGATCGGCATCCATTGATGTAATTATGGCCGTATTTGGGCTGAGTGTGAGAAAAGATCGGTCGAATTCGTCGGCTTCTACAATTAAAAATTTAGCATTGTTTTCGAAAAAGCAATTTGATTTAAAATTATTTGCAATGCCACCAATAAATGCATTTATTTTGTGACCACTTGCTTTAAAGATTTGTGCACAAATGGCGGTTGTAGTGGTTTTTCCATGAGTTCCGGCAATGGCAATGGTGTTGTATTCTTCTGAAATTTTCCCTAAAATCTGAGAGCGTT
>Ga0265295_1002813_pt1 | contig 26525 bp, 22 predicted proteins | sample Munlansysbiofilm_FD_192503 | JGI IMG/M metagenome (GOLD analysis project Ga0265295, IMG submission 192503) | Leachate microbial communities from a municipal landfill in Southern Ontario, Canada - Methane capture system biofilm | ecosystem: Engineered > Solid waste > Landfill > Unclassified ... | reverse complement strand
TCCCTGAATCAAAACACACCAAGTCTATACTATTAAATATGGACGAGAGTCAGATGGAGCTATGCGAAATTATCAAAGAAAATTATTAGGGTGTCCCAAAGCGGAAAACAGGAAATTGGTTATAAGACCTAATAGCTGTCGGAGACAGCAATTATTCAAATAAATAATTGGGGGTAATAACCAACCCAAAAATTGCTACCTTCGTTTTATGAGCCGAGGGCATAAATTCCACAACGCCGAATACAGCGAGCCCATGCGCGCAATCTGGCGATCCTACGTTTACCAGCGCAGCACCGTGCCCGGCACTGCCTACCTGTTTATTATCCCAAAATTTGCCGATAACCCAACCATGACCGGTTATGCCCCTCAGGAGAAATTACGACCTCCCTACCCCGCAACCTACCACCCGCAATGCTGCCCACAGCTTGTCCCGCTTGTTTGCGGGAAGCTAAGCCACATTCGTGAGGCAATGCCAGTGCATGCCCACGGCGCAGCTGCTGAATTTAGCCGAACAAACCCGTCGATAATGACAGCGGAGGCTTTCAACCTAGGGCTTACGCCTCACTTTTGGCGAGCATAATGTGGTACATTTGCCCAAGGGCAAAACTCAAAACCTTATGGACTATTAAATCGGCTAGCCTTTTTTTCGCCAAACCCACCAGGTTATGACAGAAAAAAGCGTCATTGAACTCATCATTTCGATAAAATGAGCCCAGCGCACAACGTCGGGGAACAGAAAGTTTGGAGTTATTAGTACAATTGAGGTTGACAAGTAAACTAAAATTAGACTAACCAGTAACTCTTTGCTTTTAGCTTTAAACATAAGCACTATAGGCAGTATAAATATTGAGAATAAAATCCCTCTTACAAGCTGAAACAAGAAAATATTTGAGTCCCGATAGATTGAAACCATATGCTGGATGAATGGCAACTTTTCAGCACTACCCGAGTAAAACACGCGTAACGCTTCAAATTGCCATGCAATAAAATATCCAAATAAAAAATATACGAACATATACACAACCCCAAGCACACCAATTTTCCAAAGTATGGTGGTTAACTTTATTTCTATTTTAGGGTTTGCTTTTGGGTAAGTCGTTTTAGCCATTTTAAGTGCTCGTGGTATAATAACAATTAGCGGAACAATGTTCGCTAAAATTATTACCCATGGGTCCGATTTGGATAACACTTTGAAAACGCTTCCAAAGAATATGGTTTCAATTTGTGTCATAAAACCATAAATGGTCAAATACACAAAAAGCAGCGTGAATGTAAGCCGCCTCTTGCTCCAATCAGAATTTCTTCCGATATAGAACACGGTTACTGTGAACCAAATATTTATAGTAAGAAAAAATAGTACCGAAAAAGGATTAGCACCTTGGCTTGCCGCCGCCTTAAACGATTCGGAAAATGGCATTATAACACTTCCGATAACATAAAATGCTGTTGCAAATATGCTAATGCCTAGTATCTTTAAATATGTTTTCATACTGTTTATTTTTAATCAACTATATTTCTACAAAAAGTGCTTGCAAACATAGTAATTCCCACCTTAATGGTACATTGCCATTGTACTATTCTCTCGGTAACAATGTTAAGGAAAGGGTACGCAATATTTGCATATACCGAATCAGGGTGCTGCAAAAAAATAGGTTAGCGGTTCATCAATTAGCGCTCTCCAGTTTCCCCATGAGTGACCTTCGTTTACTTCAATGTAATGCAAAGGATACTGTTTGCTTTCAAGTACAATTTTCATCTCCTTTGCTCTCACTTGGGTGTCGAAAATTACCCCTGTGCTCATAAATATCTTTAGAGGTAACTTTTCTGTGTTGGAGTAGGCTTTAATAATGTCCTCGCCAAATGCAGGGGAATGAATCCCAATTCGCTGAAAGGTTTCACTACGGTTTAATCCCATAAAGGCAGAGTTCCATCCACCTAGGGAGGTGCCAAGAATCGCTCTGTTCTCTGGACTTGAGCTGGTTTTGTAGTATGCATCAATAGTGGTTACAAGCTCATCGACTAGAAAATTGGCAAATTTAATATTCTCAATATACTCGGTCATTCTGCGGTTATTCGAGGTATTGCCTGGTTCGCGTGGATCAATAAAAACCGCAATAATTGGCTTAATTTTACCTTGATGTATTAAGTTATCCATAACAATTAGCATTGCCCCTAACTTATCGTCGGCATACTCATGGCCATCAGTTACGTAAACTGCAGGAAGGTCTTGTAACTCGTCATATCCAAAGGGAGTGTAAACCTTGTAGTTGAGGCTATAGTCAAGGTTTTGGGGTATACTTTCTATCAAAAAATTATCGCTTAACGTCCCTCTGTTGGCCCCCTCAATCAGGATAGTCTCCTCAGGAAATACCCATTGAGGCATACGCAGCTCAGAGTTTGGTCCAAATCCACTATATTGACGGTATGTATTTGCAGGATCTAGTATCCAGGACCCATCCTTAACAATCTTGTAATCCAACCTTGCATCCAAAGGGAAAGTTTTCACAACAATCCATACATCGCTCTTCCCAACCTTAACCCCAGTGAAATTGCCATAGTCGGGATTCCATCTATTAAAATCGCCTGCCCACTTTACAGATGTTGCTTTGCCCTTGTATAGGAAAGCTACCGAATCATTGAATACAAACGGAATCTGCTTGTTAAGCTTTAGACTATCCCAAAAACTGTTCATCATATCCTGCCTAAGGTTTTCATTAGTAATAGCTGCAATAGTGTCGAGCGTTTTCATAAAATCGGCGAAAGAAGAGAATTCCTTGTATACGTAGGTGTCAACCTGGTTATCATCAGGATAATCATCATCTTTTTGGCAGCCAATTGCGATTGTAACAAAAGCAAGAGTAATTATCAGCGATACTAGGTTTTTGTTGATTAAAATTTTCATTTTTCCCGAGTATTAAAAGTTTTACCCATCTGCAGGTTTATATTAACCCATAACGATAAAGCATCGTTTAAGTTCTAATGCTCATGCCAAATAGGGGGATTAATCAATAAACCAGTCTATTTTTGCCTTCAACAAAGCGCAAAAAATTTACATAATTTGTATTCCAATCCGTTTTTTTTGAAAAAAAAGCGAATTTGGGTTGAGACAATGCATAAAACCCTAAGTATTATCTGTATTTTTATTTATTGGCTAAATTTCTTCATTCTGGGAACAAACCCCATGCTTATCCGTTTTAACATTTACGTCAAATATTAGAAATATCAATTTATCCAACTAGTAATATGCAAGAGCCGTCCTATAATTTCAAGCCTTTAAAAGGATATGAGAATTTTGAGGCAACCACACAGATTGTGATTGCCGAGATACTAGCCAGACAATTACCCTTTGAGATTATAGATTCTGAAAATAATCTTTTGGCTATAACATGGAACAACCGTGAATATATTATTCATGAAGGGACCATCTCGGATGGCAACAGTCTTATCTCTTTTTGGATATCCAACGACAAGTGGATGACTAAACAATTTTTGCAGCGGAAAGGAGTCAACTTTGCCAAGGCAGTAATTTTGGGTAACAACGAGGAGCTAAAGTCTTTGTCTCTCCCTAATTATCCGCTGGTGGTAAAACCTGTAGATACCGACCATGGTATTGGTGTTAGTACATCCATTAATAATGAGGGGCAGCTAAAAGTGGCACTTAAAAGAGCTTTTAAGTATTCTGACAAAGCTATTGTTGAAGAGTTCTTTCCAGGTAAAGAGTTTCGTTTTTTGGTAGTTGAAGGAGTGGTTCGTGCTATCACTTATCGAGAACCAGCCAATATTGTAGGCGATGGGATTTCCACTGTGGAACAGCTAATCGACAGGAAGAATGTGGGAAGGGGTGATGATTACAAATTCCCTCTTTTGAAAATCAAGGTAGATGATGAGGTTACTAGGCATTTGAACGCACAATCATTGACCATTTATTCAGTTGTCCCCAATGGAGAGAAGATATATCTTCGCAAAAACTCCAATTTGAGTACTGGTGGCGACAGCATTGATGTGACCGATACAATGCCATCTTTTTACAAAGAGGTAGCTGTAAAGGCAGCTGGAGCTGCGGGGTTAAGAATTGCTGGAGTTGACATCATTATCTCTGACTTGAATGAAGCACCCTCCCAAACCAGCTATATTGTTGTGGAGTTGAATGCTCCAGCTATGCTGTCTATGCACAACTATCCTTACATTGGAGAGAACCGCCATGTGGAAAAATATGTACTGGATTGCATTCTGAATTCATAGAATATTTTTCGTCTCTATTTTGGAGAGTTTTAGAAGTCCAATTTTACAACTATTGGAGTGAGGTAGTTATTTTTTAATAAATGTTTTATAAGCAACATAGAAATGAACTTAAAAAAATTGGATGTTAAAGATTTGAGCAATTGGTTTCGTTCGGGTATAAAACCTGAATCGGAGTGGGGAATTGGTACGGAACATGAACAGTTTTTATATAATAAAAAAGATTTTACACGTCTTGCATATGATACCCAGCCAGGTATTCGCATGGTTCTTGAGGAGATGCAAAAAGAGAATTGGAAGCCCGTTTTAGAAGGAGATAATTTAATTGCTCTTTCGGCAAACGGAGCCACAATAACTCTGGAGCCAGGTGGACAACTTGAACTATCGGGAGATAATTTAGCCACTGTTCATGAAACCTATGCAGAAACAAAACATCATTTTGAAGTTTTATCTGCATTGGGAGATAAGCTGGGTTTCTATAACCTTCCCATAGGATTTGATCCCTTTTGGAAAAGAGAAGATATCCCATGGATGCCCAAAGAACGCTATAAATACATGAAATCATGGATGCCTAAAAAAGGAAAGTTGGGGTTGGATATGATGACACGTACATCTTCCATTCAGCTAAATCTTGATTTTAGTTCGGAGGAAGATATGGTAAAAAAAGCGCAGGTGGCACAAGCTTTTCAGGCAGTGGTAATGGCGCTATTTGCCAATTCGCCTTTTACCGAAAATCATCCAAACGGTTATATTAGCTATCGATCTAAGGTTTGGGACGATACTGATAACGATCGTTGTGGATTTTTGCCATTTGTTTTTGATAAGGACTTTGGATTTGATAGGTGGACAGAGTATTTGTTGGATGTTCCCATGTACTTTATTTTTCGAAACGAGAAGTATTACCCAGCCAATGGAATGACATTTCGCGAATTTATGGTGACAAGTAAGCCTTTTGAGCCTACCATTGAGGATTGGGAAATTCATGCTGCCACGGTCTTTCCCGATATTCGGTTGAAGAAATTTCTCGAGTTGCGCGGAGCAGATGCTGGAGGGTTGAACCAAATTACTGCACTTGCAGCATTTTGGGTAGGTCTTTTATATGATCAGCAAGCTTTGGATAAAGCTCACAAAATGGCTAAAGAGATGGATGTGGATCTTATTTGTGGCCTGAGGGCACAGGTTCCAAAAAATGGTCTAAAGGCTCAATATAAATCTGTACTTTTGCTGGATATTGCACGTCAATTGGTTCAAATTTCCTTTGAAGGGCTGGGTCGAAGAGCTGTTAAATTGGGAATAGAGTCTGAACAGAAATATCTCAAACCTCTGCAAGAAAATGTGGCATCTGGTAAAACTATTGCAGAACGCCAGCTAGACAAGTATCACAACGAATGGGAAGGAGGTCTGAAAAACATCTTTTTTGAAAAACAACAGGTTTAATAAAGTTAGGTCTATTGATCTTACTCTTATGAATAACAACTCATATTGTATTCTTTTGCATTAGCCACACTAATATTTAAACCATCAACATCAATAGTAGAATCTATTTATCAACGGAATGCTATCTAAACTCAAGTTTTTATTAATATATGCGAAGCGCTATCGATGGTGGTATGCTGGCGGAATAATCTTTTTGGGCTTAACCATTTGGGTATCCGTTACCATTCCTGAATATATCCAGAAAACAATAGACATTATTGCCCAAGGAAGAGTGGGAAATGAAGATATGCTTCTGAAATATGTGGGCATGATTTTAGGATTGGCTCTCATATTGATCTTGGTACGAACCTTTTCGCGTATTCTTTTCCTTGTTCCTGGTCGGCTTATTGAACGAAGGCTAAAGGGTGATATGTATAAAAAACTCTCAACTTTTGGCAAAGATTATTACGATGAAAACAGTGCTGGTTCCATTATCTCCCGTGTAAATAATGACATCAATGGCGTGAGGATGATTACTGGATTTGGGCTACTTCAGGTTGGCAATATCCTGTTTTCACTCTCGGTAACTCCCTATAAAATGTGGGTTATGTCGCCCAAGCTAACCCTTTACTGCATTGTGCCGTTGGTAGTTGTGTTTGTTGTTGTGAGAATAGGAATGGTGATAATGGTAAAGAACACACGGCTGCGCATGGATGCGCTGCAACGTTTGTCGGGTAAAACGGTCTCGTTCCTTTCGGGTAACGGTGTTATTAAAAGTTACAATATTCATCAATGGGCCGAGAACAAGGTCCATAAAGAGAATGTCTCTTTGTTCAACTACACCCTGAAAATAGCTTGGATTCGATCTTTCGTTATGCCCCTATTGGGCAGCATGGAACAGATTCTTAAAATAGTGGCTCTCTTTGTGGGTGGACTTTTTGTTATTAATGGCGAGTTTACCCTTGGGCAGCTAACTGCGTACATTGCCTATGCAGCACTTTTAACTCAACCCATCATGGGTTTGGGGTGGTTGTTATCCGTGTTTCAACAAGGATTTGTAGGTATCAGCAGCATTCAAACCATTATGGATCGTAAAGGAGAAGACGATGGAAAACCTGCATTGGCTGAAAGTGTAAAAGAGAGGCTCTTCGATAAAGGAGTTTCCTTAAGAGATTTATCATTTACCTATCACAATGGAAAGACTCCAGTATTACAGAATATTAGCTTCGATATTAAGCCTGGACAGGTGGTAGGGATTACTGGTCCGCTTGGATCAGGAAAAACGACGCTTATCAACTGCCTAAATGGTTATTTGAAAGTTGAACCAGGGCAGCTTTTTTATGGTAATCAGGATGCTTCGAATACTCGTGGACAAGATATTCGTTCTGTTGCTCGCACTGTGAGTCAAGACCTGTTTTTGTTTTCAGATACTGTGGAAAACAACATTGCCTTTGGAGCAGGTTTGCAACCCGAAAACAAGCTTGTGGAGCGGGTTGTTTACAAAAGTGCGTTAGCCGAGGAGCTGGAGCGTTTCCCTAAAAAAGAGAAAACCATTGTAGGTGAGAAAGGCATAATGCTCTCAGGAGGTCAAAAGCAGCGTATCAGCTTGGCTCGGGCTCTTTATGCACCTGGACAATTGCTAATCTTAGACGATGTGTTTTCTGCTGTGGATACAGATACCGAACGATTTCTTATTAAGCAGCTTTTTGAAAGCAAGGTAACTAACAGCTTGCTGATAGTTTCTAATAGAATGAGTGTTTTGGAGAGAACCGATTTTAACATTGTTCTGGAAGATGGAAATATGGTTGGAAAAGGAACCCATGAGGAGCTAATAAGCAGTTCCGGTTTCTATCGTGAAACGTGGAAAGTTCAGGAAGGAGTTGAAAGATGAGTAAAAATAATTCAAAGAAAATATTAAGCCACAAAGATTGGCGATTATTTCGAAAATTCCTTAAGTATTTCAAGCCCCACAAAAAGTGGCTTATTATTAGCTTGGCGTCCATTCCCATTACCACAGCGGCGAGCATCCTTTTTCTATGGTTGGTGCAAAGACTTATTGATGATTTTATAATCCCTGGAGATGTTAATGGACTTAAGCTATACACCATTTTACTCTCAGGTGTTCTGTTGGTAAATTTCCTGTTTGATGGTCTCTACAGCTATACTTTCTCCAAAGCTGGGGGTTTGGCTATTGTGGATATGCGGCGAGAGCTGTTTGGTAAAACGCTGCGATTTCCCATGAGCTACTACGACAAGCATCCAATTGGGGTGACTCTTTCGCGCTTGACCAGTGATATGGAAAGCATATCCGAATCATTTGCTTCGGGTGTATTAGGTTTATTGGCCGATAGTATCAAAACCTTGGCACTATTGGGCTACCTCTTTTACCTAAACCTGGGTTTGACTCTTGTACTAATTTTGGTTGTGCCTGTAATTTATTTTGTGATGCGTATTTTACGAAAAAAAATCCGCAAGGCGTTCGATCAGTCCCGAAGCAGCTTGGCAAAATCTGCCGCTTATTTGCAAGAGTCTATTTATGGAATGAAGACCATTCAGCTTTTTGCTGCTGAAGAAACCGCATTTAAAAAATACGATGGGCTTAATAAAAAATATAGCGATGCACAAAACCGTTCCAATGTGTATGATGCATCGCTCTATTCCATTGTAGAAGGTATTACTTCCATTGCAACCGCCCTAATTATTTGGTATGGTGCAGTTCAAATCTGGAATTTGAAGTTTACCATTGGCGTTCTAATCGTTTTTGTCACAACTTTGGGAAGACTATTTATTCCTGTACGACAATTTGCGCAGCAAATTACTACCATACAGCGTGCACTTTCTGCTTTGGACCATATTAGTGTGCTATTTGAACAGGAGGAAGAAGAGCCTGCCCATTGCGTTGAAAGAACCGATGTACAGCCCATTATTTTAAAAGAAGTTATCTTCAAAAATGTTTATTTCAGCTACTCAGCCAATGGCCCCGATGTGCTAAAAGATGTATCGTTTACGCTAAACAAAGGCGATCGGATTGCACTGGTTGGTACAACAGGCTCAGGAAAATCCACCATCATTCGGCTGCTTACAAAAGCCTACTCGGGTTATCGGGGTTCCATCACAATTAATGGCGAAGAGCTGCGCGACCTGCCATTGCGTCGTATTCGCGAAACTGTTTCGGTGATGCAGCAAGATATTTATCTTTTTAACGATACCATCGGGTTTAACATAAGCTTGGGGCGCGAAGGTATTGGCACACAAGAGGTAAAAGAGGCTGCCCAGTTTGTTTATGCCGACCGATTTATAAAGCGATTACCCGAAAAGTATGATTTTGTAATTCAAGACAATGGCGATAACCTATCTAAAGGCCAGGGCCAACTTATCTCGTTTGCTCGTGCAATAAGCGGCAATAAGGAGCTTATCATATTAGATGAAGCCACCAGCTCGGTGGACTCAATTACCGAGCGGTACATACAGAAAGCCATTGAAAATATATTTTCATCTCGTACTGTTATTGCTGTAGCCCACAGGCTGAGTACCATTAAACACTCAGACCTAATTCTTGTGATGGAAAATGGCTACATCATCGAGCGTGGCAATCATTCTGAGCTCATGAACCTGGGAGAAAAATACGCTGGTTTGGTCAAACAGATGGAAGAAAAAGAGGAATAAAGGTTAATCGAGATCCCATTTTATTATATTTACAACAATAAAAAGCAAAAACATGAAAAAGATAGCACTCCTACTCGTCGCTTGTCTAGTTTTCCTTGGCACATCAGCCCAGAGCCCCAATGCGTACAAAATTTTTAGAAGTAGCAGCGAGTCAATTTCCTTTAATGAAATGGTAAATGAGCTTGCACTAACCGATATTGCCCTATTTGGCGAGCTACACGATAACCCCATAGCCCATTGGCTGCAAATAGAGCTTTGCCATAGGCTTAACAATAAAGAAAAAGGGCTAGTTTTGGGCGCAGAGATGTTCGAAACCGACAATCAGCTAATTTTAGATGAGTACCTTACGGGGCTAATATCGCAAAGGCGATTTGAGGGCGAAGCCCGTTTGTGGAATAACTACAAAACCGATTACAAGCCGCTGGTTGAATTTGCTAGGGAAAATAGCATTCCGTTTATTGCAACCAATATCCCTAGGCGATACGCCTCAATGGTGGCATCGGGTGGTTTCGAGGCGCTTGATAGCCTTACCGCCGAGGCAAAAAAATACATTGCCCCTTTACCCGTTGAGTACAACCCAGCACTACCCGGCTACCAGGATATGCTAAGCATGATGGGTATGCCCGGAAAAGCGAGCAGCAAAAGCGAAAATTTTCCTAAAGCACAGGCAATAAAAGATGCCACCATGGCGTGGAGTATTGCAAATAATTATGAGGAGGGTAAGCTGTTTATTCATTTCCACGGAACTTACCACTCAAATAATTACGAGGGAATAGTTTGGTACTTAAACAGGTACAAACCCAATGTAGCACAAAAAACCATTGCAACGGTTCTTCAGGCCACTACCAATGAGTTAAGTGAAGACAACAAGAACCTTGCAGATTACATTATTGTGGTACCCGAGCGAATGACGCGAACGTATTAGGACTAGCTGTGAATTTGGTTAAAATTCTACCACGAGTTATGATGCGAATTTTCGCTTGCTATTATTGCCGCACCAGGGGGACTCTAAAATCCGCCTGTTTAAACACTAAACGGAAATCTGGATAATTTAACCCGCATTATTCATTAAATTTGGCAATGATAAATGTAAATGCGGGTTAAAGAGTTGGGTATGTATGCTGTTTGTTTTTATTACTTTGGATTTAAGCTTTCCACTATTATAAAAAAAGGCTTGAGAATTATTCTCAAGCCTTTTTTCAATTCGTATTTAATTTCTAGTCGTCATACTTATCTTCAAAAGCCTCAATTATATCCTCTAGCTTTTCGTATATTTTCTCGGCCAATTTGCTGTTACCATCAGGATCTCCAGGGTAAATTTCAATGATGCCATCACCGTTGCCATCTGTGGCAGAGGTAATATCGATACCACCCATTTCGGGGTTAAACAGGGCGGTTAGGTCGAACGATATTGCTAGCATTGTACTGGTTGCTTCCTCGAGATAAACAAGCTCTTCAAACTCAATTTCCAGCTCAATGTCTTCATCCGACCAAAAAATGAATGGTGTTTCGTTGATGGTTCCTTCGATGATAGTTGTTTTTCCGAACAGGTCAGAATCTTGGTTCTTGTTCTTATCAAATTCGAACTCTATCTCAGAGTAAGCTGCAGCTGGCAGCTCCACATTGCTTGCAATAATGGTTTCAAACGGGTTGCCTTCTTTTATTAGATCAATTTCGAATGGCCCTTCAAGGTCGTAGTCCGAAGCAACCGAATCGGTTTCGAACATGGGGTCATCATCGTCAAACTCAATCTCAATTTCAGCAATGTTAATCATAAAGCTTTCAACAACCAGGCCATCAGCAACGGTAGTCTTTGCGGTTGCCATTTTAGCTGTTTGGGTAGTTGCCTGAAATTTGAATGTCGTTTTGCTCATTGGGTTATCGTGATCGTTATTGTTATCCTTTTCGCACGACGACAAAAATACAGCCAGTGAAATTATCATTATGGCTTTAATTAAATTTAGTGTTTTCATAGCATTGAAGTTTAGTTAATTATTAGTTTATCTTGTTTTCTACTAGTAAGACGCAGGATTTTGAAAAGGTGGTAAGGTAGGAGCAATTTTCTTTTAAAAATTATTTAAAAGAAACGGTATGATACTGAAATATTGAAACTTGCAGCAAGATTTTTTGTCCTCTTAAAGTGGGCAGGGATAATTTCGTCGCCTTTAAAAATATTAACCAAATTATAGTTAACCCTTAGGCTTGGCTTTATGTTGATTCGGTTTTTTAGGGCAATGTTAAATTGATAGCCCACAAGCAATCCGTAATCAAACTCGCTGTAGCTATCGTTTACGCTATACCTGGTCTTTTCTTGCAGCTCTTCGGCCATTGAAAGCCTTGCAACGTAACCCCCAAGAATTGCCTGACCTGGGACTTTTTTACTATTCCAGTAGTAGAAGGTTTGAAGCTTAGTGTAGGTAAGGTCTATGTTTTTATCTACATAGCTGGCATTTATGTACTGCTGATAGTTTTGTCCTGTTTCCGATTTCCATAGGAATTCTAACCCAACCTGGTGCCGTTTATTAAATTCTATGGTGGTCGATGCCCCAATATCGTGATGGAAAGTAGGCAGCGCGCTTCCTAATTTTGTGGGGTCAAGCGCATTTAGCGTTTCGTGGTTTAGTAGCCAGGTATTCTTATAGCCATATACCAAGCCTAGCTCTACAACCCGAAAATGGAAACCCGAAGATTGGTTTTCTTCAGAATATATTGGGGTTTGATACTCTGTAAATTCTGGTAAAATAGCGTTATTGGAGGCCAAAAGGAGGTTAGATTTAAAGGGGCGAGATGGAATTCTATTAACGATAATTGCTTCGTTATCTGAATCTAAAGAGGTGTTATCGGTATCTTTAGTTTCAATAAATCCAGTCAGCCTATTTTCCGAAATATAGGTCGAAGTGGTTTGGTGGGTACCTGTAGTTGGCGGTATATTATTCTCGGTAACAGAGATTTCCTTTTTATCCTCTTTAGTTGAAGCTATTTTGTCTGATTTTAATTCGTTTATCTCGTTATCTTCGGTACGCTGCTCCGAAATAATTGCAGGTTGAATAGTCTCATCGGTGAAATACTTTATGGGTAGTAGCATTAGTAGGATAATAGCCGCTGCAGCGGCAAGCGGTTTAAGGAACTTCATGATCACAACTTTGCTCTTTTGTGGTGCTACCACATCAAGCTGTGCCGAAATATTATCCCAGGTTTCCATAAAATCGAGCTCGTCCTGTATCTTATTCCATACAGAATCGTCCTCGCCAACTTCAACCTGTACGAGCCACTTTTTATATTCTATGTTAAACCTATCGTTTGTCATTGCTTGCTGAGCTCATATTCGTAGAGCCATTTTTTTAGTAGGGTTCTTGCCCTTTTGTACTGCGATTTAGATGTTCCTTCGGTAATATTTAGTTTTTCTGCAATCTCTTTATGCTTTAGCCCTTCAACGGCAAAAAGGTTAAAAACCACCCGTGCCCCATCGGGAAGTTTTTTGATATGGTAAAGAATAATCTCGTTTGTAAGCTCTTGAAACGAGAAACTTCCCCTTTCGTACTCATCGGGTTCATCGGGAAACTCGTCAAGGTATACAAGCCTTTCCCTTTTTCTAAAGTAATCGATGGCGGTATTGGTAACGATGCGCCTTATCCAGCCCTCCAACGAGTTGTTCGGGTTAAATTTTTCGAGGTTAATAAATACCTTTATAAAGGCCTCCTGAAGAATATCTTTCGCCTCGGCCCTGTCGCCACTATACGATAGGCAAATCTGAAACATCGCTTTAAAGTATTTTTGATAAAGCTGTTTCTGTAGCTTTCGGTCGTTTTTTAGGCAACCCTCTAGCAGTTCTATGTCTTCGTCGTGCGAACTTTTTGCCATTTAGCTGCTACCTACTCATTTATTGTTAAAGTGGTCGATTCTTCCATCCTGTTATATATAGCGCTGTATATAGTACTATTCACATATTTACTTAAAAATATATACTCCTCATCATCATTTGTTCCAACCATAGCGTTATTTAGCATTTCTGGACTAATTGCCGAGAACCAGTAAGCTGGGCTAAGCTGAAAATTTCCATTGTTAACGTAGCTTCTAACAAGAGTAACCTCTGAGCCCCCATTTTTGTTTTTGCCTTGTATCTTAAAGGTTAACGGATTATTAACCACCATAACAATATGCTTTGTTTCGTTATTGCTCGTAAATTTACCCTTCACCATTATACAGGGGGTTATATCTTCAAGGTAATCCTCTACTATTTCGCCCAAATCTTCCTTTAGTTCTTGTAGGTCCCCTCCCGTTTCAAAATCTTCAAACCAATCAGCTATATCCTCAATTAAGTCCTCCTCATCGTCATCGGGCTGAAAAACGCATGAAAATGATATGGGGTTGTATGTGCCCTGCGGAATATTAAATGATTCGTTTGCTCCAGTATGTGTGGGTTTTAGGATAAACCTTTTTGCATCATCATATTCTCTGGTAAAAAAAACATCCTCGCCCTGCTCTCTGTATCCTATAATATCAATTAATTGTAGGTTTAGGCTGATCTCGTCAATCGTTACTGAGCCGTTTAGTATAGGTTCATCTTTTATTGAAAAGTTAAGCGTGAAATCTGTGGGAAGCGTATAGGGCTTTTGGTCGTATTCGCAGCCTCCAACTACTAAAAACATTAGCATACATAGCACTGACGACCATTTACCGAGTTTTTTTTTCATACTCACTAAATTTTAGAAATTCCCGTAATTCTCTTACTCATAGGTAAGACGAGAATGTGGCCGAAAGGTTGTAATTTATTTTCATCTTTTTTATAGGAAGATTCTAATCAATCTTTTATTTGCCTCTAGTTTTATAGCAGGTAGATAATAAAAAAACACATAGGCATTTTTAAAAACTACTATCCGTTTCTCGCTCTAAAACCCAAGCTCCACTCAATGTAATCGGCCTTGCTAAAGTTAGTAGCCTTAATGGCAATCCCTGCAAACAGGTGTTTTGATAGGTAGTACCGTATGCCAATTCGCTGATAAAATTGATTTTTAACAAGCTTACCCTCACTCAACACTTCACACCCAACAGCTGCTTGTAGCGCAAGGCGGTTTGCCCTAAACTGCCCAATTGGCGCAACTCCTAAAAATAGTTGCTCTTTTTGTGGGGCCAATACTACGCTGTCGCCACTTACGGTAATCCCTCTGTTTTCATCAAGACCAACATCAAATCCAAGCCCATAACGAAACACTCCTTGGGTTGGCTTTAGGTACCCTACAGAAAGGCTCTTTAGCGATACCTTTTTAATATTAGGGGTTTTGGTTTCTTTTACAGACCTTTCGCCTAGCACAATACTGATATTGAATTCAGGTGTGGGCTTATCGTGCTTAGGCCTTGGGACCGAATTAGCTAAATCTTCTCTTGAAACAAAATCGTACCGTAAGCCCACGAACGGAGCCGCTAGGTTTATCCCAGAGTTTGGATGCCTCAGCGCTCCATTGGAGAAGTGAGTTGCCCTAAGGCCGGCATTTAGGGTAAATTTTTTACCCAAATACCACGAGAAGCCCATTTTTAAATCGATAAAAGCATTCATGTAAGAACCGATGGCGAGGTTAAAAGGATTTTCTATCTCATCGTATGGTTTCCAATTGGAGCTTAATCCAAAACCAAACTCGTAATCGAAAGAGTATTTCTGCTTGCTCGAAATAGGCCCTCCAAAAAAGAAGTACAGCGCTGTTGGATGTCCTATTTCCTCCTTGTGCGAAAATAGGCTGTTGTAAAAACCCATCCCGTAATAGGGTAAATTATGCAAGTGATGCCACTGTTGCGTTCCCCGTGTTTGCCAACCAATTCGTGTGTCGGAGGCCGTAAAATCGCTTATGGGAATTCCTTTTTGGTTCATGCCTCTAACAAAATCGTTTGTTTGTAGCACGTCACCCTGCGAAAACACATTCTCTAAAAACAGACTAAAATTTCGTTCTTTCTGGCCGTATGCACCCGTTAACGTCCCGAGTGCTATAACCAGAATAATTGTTTTTTTCATCTTTCTCTCCTCATTATAACTACAAATCTACCCTAATGTTTAGCTAAATTTTTTTGAAAAACAAAAGTAGTGTTTCTATCAGCTAGAGTTATTATAAAATCACTGTTGTCCGGTAAATCTTTTGAGATTCTTCGCTAATGCTCAGAATGACAAGATTTTAATAGATTTTATAAGAAGAATCTAGTAATCAATATTAGGGATTCTCCAGACAATAGTGTTATAAAATCATAATATAGTGTAGTAATTTAGTGATTTTTAACCCCAATTATTCGAATGAATAATTGGGGTCGTCAACAGCGACTAAGTTTCACAACCAATTTTGTTGCTCAAAATTGGGTTCACCTATTTCGGGGTAACCCGCATTTGCACTCATCTTTAACAAATTTGATGAATAATGCGGGCGAACATGCGAAACTTATTTCCTATGCCCTTGTTTTTGAATAATTCATACAAATTACCCGTCCAGTATTCAAATGGGGTTTTATGGCCAATTTCGATGTTATACATCAGCTACCTAAAGCGATTAAATTTTATACCTTTGCAATCTTATAATTATTTGATATGGCTACTTTTCTATTCGATGAAATTATTTTTGGCCCTGTGCGTAGTCGCCGACTGGGGGTTTCGCTGGGTGTAAATCTTCTTCCCACCAACTCTAAGGTGTGTAGTTTCAATTGCATTTACTGCGAATGTGGCTGGACTAAAAGTGCCAGTAGCGGTAAGCTACCTACCAGAACAGAGGTAAAACAGAAAATGGTTGAGCGCCTCGAGAGCATGAAAGCGAATGGCGATATGCTCGATGTGATAACCTTTGCTGGTAATGGTGAGCCAACGCTTCATCCAGATTTTGAGGGGATTATTGATGATACTATCGAGCTACGCGATAAGTATTTTGCCCAGGCCAGAGTTGCTGTGCTATCCAATTCATCCATGTTGCATAAGCAAAGCGTGGTGAACGCGCTAAAAAAGGTCGACCAGAATATTCTGAAACTCGACTCGGCTTTTGATAGCACCATCCAGATTTTAAATCAGCCCAATAAACCCACAGCTGCCCACCAGGTTGTTGAGCATCTAGAGCAATTTAATGGTAACTTTATACTGCAAACCCTTTTTGTGAGAGGAGGCTATAAAGGGAAAGAGTTGGATAACACCACGGAAAAAGAGGTTGAGCAGTGGCTCTCGATAGTTAAGAAACTTATGCCCAAAGAGGTAATGATATACACCATTGCGCGCGACACGCCAATTGAGGCGCTTACAAAGGTGCCTGTGAGCGACCTTGAGGATATAGCGGATAGGGTTAGGGCGCTTGGAATTCCGGTTCAAGTATCGGGATGATGATTGATGTAAAGGGTAACGAGCGTGTTTTGGTTTGCCCTTTGGGCTGGGGGTTGGGTCATGCAACCCGTGTAATCCCAATAATTTCTTCGTTACTAACCAAGGGATGCACCGTTATTATTGCTGCTGATAAAGGTTCAGCGGCACTTTTACGTGCCCGTTTTCCCAACCTTGAGTACATCCGCTTCCCATCGCTTAAGGTAAAGTTTACGAAAGGTAAACTTTCGTTTTTTACTTTAATTTGTATTGCGAATGGAATGCTTTTACTTACAATTAGAGAGCATTCGCAAATCAAAAGGCTTGTAAATAAGCATCAAATAGATTTTATACTTTCCGATAATCGTTACGGACTTTGGTTAAAGGGCACGCGAAGCGCGCTTATTACCCATCAACTTAATATTTTGTTTCCCTTTCCTTTTAAGTGGCTTCAGCCGTTAGGACAGCGGTACGTTAGAAAACATGCCCAGCAGTTTACCGAGTGCCTTGTTCCCGATAGGTCAGAAGGTATTCGTTTAACGGGCAAGCTAACCGAGCCCAAAAAGTTGCCCCGTAACGTTCGATTTATTGGTGTCCTATCCCGATTTGCAGATATCGAGATTGATTATCCGAAAACTCGTTGGGATATGCTGGGTATTGTGTCGGGCCCAGAGCCCCAACGACAAATACTTGAGAGTATACTAATCGATTTAGCCAATAAGCTGGGTGTCAGGTCGCTTATACTACAGGGACTACCCGCTGGGAAGCATTCGGCAAAGGTTATAGGAAAGGCGACGCTTGTTCCTCATTTGCCCGATTTGGAAATTGCGAATGCTATAAGTTCAGCAAAAAATATCGTTTGTCGCTCAGGTTATAGTACTATTATGGATTTAATTACCCTTAAGCGAAAAGCTGTTTTAGTACCCACCCCAGGCCAGACCGAGCAGGAGTATTTAGCTCGTTACCTATCCCAACACTTTGGCTTTACGTACGTAAAGCAATGTAAACTAATAGATATATGCCTTAACCCCAACTACTCATCCGAATAATTGCTGTCTTCGACAGCGACTAAGTTTCACAACCAATTTTGTTACCAAAATTGGGCTCAACTAAGTCGGGGTAACCCGCATTTACATTCATCTTTAACAAAATTGATGAATAATGCGGGTTAAATAGTTTTTTGTAAGAATATCCATCGTTGCATCTTGTTAGAATTATTTATAAAAATTACCTTTACCATACTTAAATACAGATTAAATGTTTAGCCGTTTTTTCTTACTTCTGTTAGATCTACTTCTCTTTTTCCTTGGCTTTTGTTTGAGCATTTCTTTCAAACCATCAGGATTATCCTACTATATCGATAACTACTCTGTTCCACTGCTTGTTTTCGTGTTTGCATGGGTTTTGCCCTCAATTGTTTCTGGAAAATACGTTTTAAAGGGTAGCTCGTTTGCACCGTTTGCAAAGCGGATTTTATTAAGCAATTTTATTACGCTTGCAATAGTAACCTCAATCATGTTTTTCCTCTACTCCTACACTTTCTCGAGGATAGTTGTGTTGGGTACAGTTGGTTTTGCAACCCTGCTGGAACTAATAACCTACGGCATGTGGTTTTTTGTGAAGCAAAGCTACGAGATTAAAGAAATGCCAGTATCCTCCAGGAAACCTAAAAGGCCCAGAAGAGTTCCGCAACAAATTACTGAGGAGGAGAGCGTAGATTTTGCTCGAAGAAGGGTTATAAGGCAAAACATTGTTAGGGAGCTAGGGCTCGATGTTTATGCATATCTAAGTGAGGCAATTAACCTAAATGTTGCCTCAACCCTTATTGTATCAACCATAACACGCTTTAATATCGACAGTCAACCCACGGGTGTTTACAATACCATTGTTAATATCAAGCGGGTAAACGATATACGTTGGATTAATAAATTTTTCGAATCGGTAAATCAAAAGCTATCCGCAGGGGGTGTATACGTGTGTATGGCCGAAACCAAAGAATTACGTAAACAACGGATATTGCATAAGTTCCCTCCGGTTCTGAATTTTATATACTACGGCTTCGATTTTATAATCAAGCGGGTTTTGCCAAAGTTTAAGCTAACTAAAAAACTATACTTCATCCTTACACGGGGCGAGAATCGGGTACTGTCGCGTGCTGAGCTGCTAGGTAGACTTTACTCATGTGGTTTTGAGGTGCATAACGAGGAGTACATTGGCGGTTACCTTTACGTGGTTTGCCAAAAGATAAAAGAGCCCGCATACGACCTTGAGCCAACCTACGGACCAATTATTAAGCTTAGGCGAATAGGTAAAGGGGGCAAAGAGATTAAAATTTATAAGATGCGTACCATGCACCCATATGCCGAGTACCTTCAGGAGTACGTATACCAGCAACATGATTTAAAAGATGGCGGTAAATTCAAGCATGATTTTAGGGTAACAACCCTTGGAAGAATAATGCGAAGGCTTTGGATTGATGAGCTACCCTCAATAATTAACCTAATTAAAGGGGAACTTAAAATAGTAGGAGTACGACCCCTTAGCCACCAGTATTTTGGTCTTTATACAAAGGAGTTACAGGAAAAAAGGGTAAAGTATCGGCCAGGGCTAGTGCCGCCTTTTTACGTTGATAATCCCAAAACCCTCGACGAGATTATGGCTTCGGAGCATCAGTACCTCGATGCGCATGCCAAAAATCCGTTGCTAACCGATATGCGTTACTTTTTTAAAGCGTTTTATAATATTATATTTAAGAAGTATCGTAGTAGCTAGTTTACTATCAAAAAAAAGCAAAGTTTTACCCTTTTATTAATCTAATCACACAACCCATCTAATAATAAATTATGATACCTACACATAAACTTGAGATGTCGGTACGCGATTACGAATGCGACCTACAGGGCATAGTAAACAATGCGGTTTACCTTAACTACCTTGAGCATGCAAGGCACACCTACTTGCTTGAGCAAAATATCGATTTTACAAAGCTACACGCCGAGGGCATAGATTTGGTTGTACACAGAATAGAGATAGATTATAAGCAATCGTTAACCAGCGGAGAGGCTTTTCTGGTAACTACATCAATGTACAAAAAGGGTCCGCTGCGGGTGATTTTTGAGCAGCAAATTGAGCGCAAAAGTGATAAAAAGTTGATAGCAAAAGCTATAGTTACTGGCGTTGGTGTTTGCAATGGAAGACCTATGAGGAGCTCACAAATTAAAGAGTTTGATGCTCTTGATTAGTAAACTTATCTGGTTAATTGTTGTATGTTTATCAGCTGATAAACGGTAACACATGGAATGGCAGATAATGCTTCGTTTAAAAATTAATTTCAGCTGTAATTATCTAATAATGTTAGTATTTCCCTCATTGTTGAGGCTATAAACCTGTGGATATTGTAGTAATTTTACAACAAGGCTTTTTTGTAGCCCTTTTTTCAATAACTTCGTGAATCAAAACAAATCCCAAAATACTATGCTTAACATTGCCCTATTTGGCCCCCCAGGTGCAGGAAAAGGCACCCAGAGCGATTTTTTAATAAAAAAATACAACCTTACCTACATCTCAACAGGCGAAATTCTTCGCGAGGAGATTGCAGCAGGAACAGCCCTTGGCAAAAAGGCAAGGGATACAATTGAGGCGGGGGGGCTAGTTTCTGACGAGCTGGTTGTGCAAATAATTGAGAATAGGATTACCAAGAAAACCGATACCAACGGGTTCCTTTTCGATGGTTTCCCTAGAACCACTGTGCAGTGCTATATACTCGATGGGTTACTAATGAATATGAACACTTCGCTTACCTGTATGCTTAGCATTAAGGTGCCCGATGATGAACTGGTGCGTAGACTAAAATCGAGAGCAAAAGTTTCCAATAGGAAAGACGATAACGATGATGTTATTCAGAATAGGCTGGCCGAGTACTACTCTAAAACTGTTCCCGTAGCTAAATACTATGACGATAAAAACTTATGCTACCCCATTGATGGTGTTGGAACAGTGGAGGATGTGCAGAAACGCCTCGACGAGGCAGTTCAACATTCGCTCGAAAACCTTTGGGTTAACATTATTCTATTTGGATACCCAGGTTGTGGTAAAGGAACGCAGGCTAAAAAGCTAGCCGAAAAGTATAACCTCGTATACATTTCAACGGGAAAAATGCTTAGGCAGGAGATTAAGAATGATACCGAAATAGGGCGTATTGCTAAACCGTATATGGACAGAGGGGCAATTGTACCCGACGAAATTGCCATAAAGCTAATAGAGGAAAAAATACAGGCTAGCTCTGGTTCGCGAGGGTTCATTTTTAAAGGGTTTCCGCGCACCATAGTGCAAGCATATATTGTCGATGGACTCTTAAAAAGGATGAACAGCTCCATCACCTCGGCCTTTGAGATACAGGTTTCGCCCCTGGAAGCGATGAAAAGGCTTGCCCTAAGGAGTAAAACCGATAGGAGCAGGCTTTATGATATGGATTCACAAACCATTGTTTCGCGCCTCGAGGAGTACGAGCAAAAAACGGCCCTTGCCCGTGATTTCTACCAAAAACGAAATTTGTTTCAAGCAGTTAATGGGAATGGCACCGAGGAAGAGGTGTTTGAACGTATCTGTAAGCAGTTTGATGAAACGCTACGACGTGCCTTTTAGTTGCAGAGAATGTAGCGGTTGGCATTCTTCGACTTTGCTCGGAATGACTAGTTCTCGCTACACTAGCGAATTCAGTGTATTTACTGCATAATTGTTTCAATTTAATGTGCTGTATTAATCCCAATTATTCATTCAAATAATTGCTGTATTCAACAGCGGACTAAGTTTCATAACCAATTTTGTTACCCAAAATTGGGTTCAACTAGGTCGGGTAACCCGCATTCGCATTCATCTTTAACATATTTGATGAATAATGCGGGCTAATAAAGTAAGCCAAAGAGACTATTAAATGAAGAGATTGCTAACTGTTTTAGTGTTATCGTTTTTTGCTGCAGCTACTTTTGCGCAGGATGAGGGCAAGGGTTTGTACAGCGGGGGAATGCTAGTTTTTCAACCAGGATACGTTTATACCGAAAATAACCATCAGCAAATTGAAGCAGGAAATCTTGGGATAGGAGGTATTTTTAGGTTCTACTTTTGCGATTATTTCACCACCGGAATTTATGGGGGCACGCAAAAAACGAATTACAATTCGGTTAATTCTGAGAGCTCGTATATTAACCTTGGGTATGGTGGCCCCTTTTTAGGATTTAGTCATCAAGGCGGCAAGTCTCGCTACACCGTGTCGGTGTTTGTTGGTATGGGTGCCATTAAAAATCTTCATATCGAGAATCAAAACAATAACTTACTATCAGAAGCCTATTTGTATAGGAATCACACGTTGGTTTTGTCGCCCATTGTGAGTTTCGACTATTCCTTATCCCAGCGAGTAGCATTAACGCTCCAGGCGGTGTGCTTAACCGCAAAGGTTAATAATGATAAGTTGTTTTATAATCCTGCTTTGCAGGTAGGGATTCTGTTTAAGCGATGATTAACCCCATTTATTCATCCGAATAGTTGTTGTCTCCGACAGCAACGAATTTCACAACTAGCTTTGCTGCCCAAAATTGGGCTCGCCTATGTCGGGGTAAATCGCATTTACTTTCATCTTTAATAAATTTGATGAATAATGCGGGCTAGTTGTTCTCCGTTCTTATAATCTCTGAGGCAATTTTTATCACCTTATAAACCTCGCCACTGCTATTGCGAATGGGCGTATAGGTTTCAAGGAAGCTAAACTCCTTACCCCCAACGGACGTTTTTGTGGTTTGCTTTTGTGTTTTGCCGTTGCGCAGATCATCCCAAAATTTTTCGTACTGCGAACGTTGTATGTCGGTTAGCTCTAGGTTATCGGAATGGTGCGTTCCTAAAATTTCGTTTCGCTTAACATTTAGCAGCTCCAGGTACTTATCGTTTACGCTAATAATCTTACCAAACGAGTCGTATTCCATAAAAAACGAGGAAGCATTAAGCACTTCGAGTATGGCCTGCATCTCAAAGTTTTTGCGTGAGGCCTCTTCCTGTGTAGCCTGTAACTCTTCGAGGTTCTGACGCATCTCTTCCTCCTGCGAAGCTAAAGCTTCGGCCTGCTCCTGCGATTTTTGTAGCAGCTGGGTAGTTTTGTGGTTTATCTGTACGTTTCTGAGTGCCGAGGCGATGCTCTCGCCCTGCTTCTCCAGAAACTCTATCTCATGTTTCTCAAAAATCTTTATTGCGGCCAGCTCTATAACCCCGAGCACCTCTTCCTCTACAAGTAGCGGAACTACAACCAAATTATTGGGGTTAACTCCGCCAATACCCGAGGTTATTTGCACATAATCTTGGGGTATTTCGGTTAAGTAAATGGTTTCTGCCTCGGCTGCACACGCCCCAACTAACCCCTCGCCCCACTCGAATGAACTATCTAAAAATCGGTTCCTGTCGTATGCGTACGATGCCGACAAATCGAATGTAACAGGTGCGTTGTTATCATTCTTCACATAAATTCCACCAAGGTTAGCATCTAGGTATTGCACTAATTTTTTTATGATTTTCTGATTCAATCTCTCCAAATTATCGCTATCCTGCCTTAGGATATCGGCAAACTCGGCATGTCCCTCATTTATCCATCTACGTTTCTGGTTGTCAATCTGTCTAATCTCATCCTCGTGCTCAGCCTTAATTAGGCTTGCTTGCATATCTAGCAACGATTCTCCAAGCGTATCGCTATCGCTCAGTAGTTTAAGCTCGGTGTTTAGGTTACCCTCACCAATATCCTTGGCAAAATCGGTTTTTAGTAGTAGCCCATCAATTGATTTTGAAAGCGCATTGCCCATCTGTTCTATCTCATCGCCGGTATTAATTGACACCTTCATGTGGTGATTAATTTTGCCTATGGACAAACTTTCGAGAAGGGAGGTAATCTTTTTTATGGGTTTTGTAATGGTATTCGCTAAAAGAACAATGGTAACAATCAGGATTATCATTCCAATAATACCAACCAGTAACCCCACATTATAGCTGCGGTTGGCTTCGGCAAGCATAACCCTTTCGGGAACTACCATTGCTAACGACCAGGGTTGATTCGTTTTACCCGCATTAATGGGGCTAAAGCTATAAAAACACCTTTCGCCGTTGGTGTTGCTAAAAATAAAGCTGAATTTTTCGGCTCTTTTAATTCGGGTCATAACCTGCATGGTAGAATCCAGCTCGGGATATGCGTCCTGAAACCTCTTTGAAAATATGCTGGTATCGGAATGCGCTACAATGGTGCCCTCGTTCGATACAAGAAAAGAGGCGCACTCCTCATAGGGTTTAATATCCTTAATAAGATCCTGAAAACGACCAAGGAAAAGGTCAATGCCAATAATGCCAACGAATTTTCCTTGAATAAACATTGGCGATGTAAGAGAGGTCATAAGCCCCCCTGTTTGCAAGGCCGATAAGTAGGGCTCAACAACGGTTTCACTTGTTTTGGTTTTTAGCATTTGGTAAACGGCAGGATCCCCATCCACGCTACGCTTCTCATATTTTGAGAGCAACTTGCCATTTTTGCGGTAGTATATATGAAGCCAACGGCCGTAGGGTTTATCCCAGTCGGGGTTGAGGTGCGAAAATTCCCAGCTATCCCAAATGGCATCGAAATGTGGGTTGACAATCATAATCTGCTTGTACATACCCATTATCAGCTCTCGCCACTGCTCAAAAGGTAGCTGTTTATGCTCTAAAAAAGCTTTTGAAATTGTGCGTGAAACGGCCAGGTCGTTACTAAGCCAATTTTCTATAACCATTGCATACTGATCGGTATACGAAATGGTAAGCTCGGTAAGATTTTTTCGGGCAGCTTTTTGCGTGCTTAGGGCGAAGTAGCCTATGGTAATAGCAAAAAGAATAAGGGCTACACTCAAAACAGAGAACGATATTTTCTGTCGGACGTTAAGCTTAATCTTCATGGCAAAAGGGGTATGTGAGTTTTATAACAAGCGATAAACATAGTAAAATTTAGGATAAAGTGAATGGGCTTAGCCCATTTTATTGCTCAAAAAAACGCAAAACTTTGTATTCGCTGTTTTCTAACGAGAGAATATAGTGTGTTGCTAACTAACCCCTCCATAGAGCGTTTGGGTTGAACTGTTTGCGAAAAAGGGGAACCTCGGCTTGTAAATAAAAGGTGTGTTTCTTTGTCTGGTTACCATGCAACAAAATTGATTGTGCAACCTGGTCCGCTGTTGGAGACAGTAACTATTCGGATGAATATTTGGGGTTAAATCTTGCACAGTCAGAATATATTCTTTATTTTTAAGGGGTGTAAGTAGGCTTTCTTTTATGTGTGGGTATAGTCTAGCTGGCGATAATGTGAGCGCTTAAGTAATGTAGAACAAGCTTTATCTTATGGAAATTATATTTATACCAAAAGAACTTGATGAGCAGCTAATGAATGAGCCTTTATCCGAAATTGTATCCAATGAATTTGATGAAATAATGGACGAGATAAATTTAATCGATAAATCAAGCTCGTTCAATGAAGTAAATCTAGGAACAAACGCAGATTGGATTGCAGCTCTTGCAATTAATAGTAACCTAACATTAAAACTTATCCTATGAAACAGATTCTTTTTATTATGCTAATCACGATGGCATATGCTGGAAACGCTCAAGAAGGGTTTAAACTTATTCTTCGTGATAATATCGGACGAACCGATACGGTTGTTTTTGGAATGGACTACGCCGCAACCAATGGGATAGACCCCGAATTTGGAGAAGTTGACCTTTATGGAACAACTTTAGATAGCCTGGAAATTAGATCTGTAATGAGAGATCTTGACTCACATTTATGTGTAACAACCTCGCCATTTGAGAATTATGGAGAACCGCTAATATTTCCTGAAAATATTGATCTGAAAAAGGACTTTAGAGAGTTTGCCCTGGGTAGCCCTTTAAGTAATAATTTTGAGTTTACCCTTAATGCTATTGAATATCCTTTAACTATAATATCAGACTTTACTCAATGGTTTCCACATGGCACATGGTATGTTTGGGTAGGTTTGTTAAATTCAAATTGTGAAATTATTTCATCGCCGCCATATCCTAATGTAAATGAGGTTGAAACCCTAATGGTTGATGAGGACGGTTCAGTAAGCAGCATTATAGTGAAGTTTGATCATGAGGTTGGAGTAAATCGGGTTGAAAACAATAATTATTTTGAATTGTACCCAAATCCTGTTACTGATAAGTCGACATTAATAATAAATAAGACCAGTACTGAAAACGCAATTATTTCAATCTATTCAATTACCGGAAACCTCGTTTTCATGATGAATATTAACGGGCAGAAAGAAATTGAAATCAATAAATCCGACTTTGAAAAAGGGTTGTATTTGCTAAGATACCTTGATCAGGATGGTTTTAGTACAACATGTAAAATAGTAATACAATAGCTGGTGCCCGCAAAGAATGTGAGAAAGTTTCAATTAGCAAGTTCTGTAAACAGCTCTGCAAGCAGGAAACTTTTTAACCCCAATTATTCATTCGAATAATTTGGGGTCTACGACCCCGCATTTACATTCATCTTTTACAAAAAGGATGAATAATGCAGGTTAAAAGATGTGTTTCTTTGTCTGGTTACCATACAACTAGATTTATCAGGTAGTGGAGGTTTTACGGTTATTAATTATTCTCCTTCTCCTTTGTTTTTTAGATTACTGTTTATGATACTATTCGGGTAGTGCAGAATTGATGAGGTTACCGAGAGAATAGTACAATGGCAATGTACCATTAAGGTGGGAATTACTATGTTTGCAAGCACTTTTTGTAGAAATATAGTTGATTAAAAATAAACAGCATGAAAACATATTTAAAGATACTAGGCATTAGCATATTTGCAACA
>Ga0265295_1002812_pt1 | contig 26525 bp, 22 predicted proteins | sample Munlansysbiofilm_FD_192503 | JGI IMG/M metagenome (GOLD analysis project Ga0265295, IMG submission 192503) | Leachate microbial communities from a municipal landfill in Southern Ontario, Canada - Methane capture system biofilm | ecosystem: Engineered > Solid waste > Landfill > Unclassified ... | reverse complement strand
AAGACTACGACGAGATGTCGAAGGCTGCGGCCTTTCTTATTGCCGAACAAGTCAAGGCCAAACCTGATTCCGTCCTTGGACTAGCAACTGGTTTTACGCCAATTGGTGTTTACCGTGAGTTGATCAAAATGTTCAAATCTGGCGATATCAGTTTTAAAAATGTCAAAGCTTTTACCCTTTACGAATATCTTGGTGAAGGATTTGATATTATTAAACCTTATGGACTTGATAAATCATGTGCTCGTTACATGCATGAAGAGTTCTTCCGTCATGTTGATATCAAGAAAGAAAACATTTTCTTCTTTGATGGCTACACCAAGGATCCACAAAAAACATGTACCGACTACGAAGAAGAAATCAAAAAAGCTGGGGGCATCGATTTACAGCTCCTGGGAATTGGCCGTGATGGTCACTGGGGCTTTAATGAACCAGGTTCTAGTTTAGGGAGTCGCTCACATGTTGTCGCCCTTACCAAACAAACGCTCGATGATAACTATGAAGACTTCTACCGCAAGGAAGGAATCAGCCGCGATGAAATGCCACACTTCTGTCTTACAATGGGAGTTGGGACCATCCTTGATGCTAGACGCCTAATTCTCCTTGCTAGTGGCAACAAGAAAGCCAAAATCATTAAGCTCGCGCTTGAAGGTTGTGTGACGAGTCAAGTCACCGCAACAGCAATCCAATTATATGCTGGTGAAGCCACGGTCGTCCTTGATGAATTCGCTGCTAGCGAATTATCTAACACCGACCACATCAAACATACCGAATCAATTTCTAACAAATACAAAGTAAGAGCTGAATAAGCTCTTTTCTTTTACTATACGATTACTCTAAATAAAAACGCCCGGTTTGCTGGGCGTGATTTATCTGGAGACGTTTCTAATCAATTCCGCGGTTCGCGACTTTTTCTCTTGCCTGAGACTTGAAAAGTAAAAGTAAGGTAGTAGTAAAGCAAATGATGCTAAAATGCTTTCCGTTTTAAAAGCGAGCAGCATAATTGATTCAACGTTACTCCGTGAAAGAAAAACAATTAGTGAAAGGAAAAGGAAATATCCCGGGGCGGGCATTTTTTTCATAAAACCGATAATTTTTACAAGGAAGCCCAGCAAGATTGCTATATATATTGTGAACCCAATAAGCCCAAAAGCGTGGAAGATTTCAATAAAGCCGTTGTGATAGTTGCCATAGCCAGTTGTCGACCAACCAGGGTTTTCTAAAACAATACGTTGGTTATAGAAAATACGATTAATAAATATTCCGTCGCCAAAGATAAATGTGCGGGGCCGCGAGATGATCAAATCATAAGCAAGGCGCCATAATTCAAAACGAGCCTTCATAGTTGATTCACCAATATCAACAAGGTTTAGAGGAAAGAGGTTAGTTAGCGCGCGTGCAATCCTTGTCGTACTTAAAAATGGAGCAAAACGGAAGCTAAAGAATAGAGCAATAAGTACCAGGAAAATTGATAATTCAATAAAGAAGGCCTTCTTTTGTCGTTTCAGTAATAAAAACAAATGGCGGAGAAAGACAAGTATGAAGACCACAAAGGCGAGGATCATATTTGTTTTTGAAAACGTAAAATAAATTGCAACTAGCATCGGGACTGTTAAAACAATATAGATATATCTGCGCTTTCTCGTTTTATAAAAGAAATATAGGAAAGTCGAAAACATAATAGCCGTTAAAAGAAAACTTGCAAAGGTGTTACGGTTGTCATAAGGCCCAGTTGGAACTGGTAAATTCGCGTTTGCATAACCAATTTTGATGAGGTCAATGTAAGTGCCAAATTCTGTGATAAACGAATAAATAGCAATGCCTAGGCCATAGATGATAATTGAATAGGATATAAGTAAAACAAAACCACGAAAAGATTCCTTACGCGGTAAGATTACTGCCATTAAATATACAAATGACACACTTGTAAATAAAAGCATGAGCGAACGAAACTTATCACCTTGCGAAACATTTAAAATCATTTGCACAATAACACCTGAATTTTTTGTGACATTGATAGTTTGGTCCATCGGCATAATAATAAGGTTGAGGACTCCCAAAGCTAAAATGATTAAAAGTGCATATATTAAAAACATTCTAATTTTAGTTTGTTTTACATCAAAACGCTGAACATAAATTGTCGAAATTATGAGCGTTAGATTAGCCACAACTAAAAAAACGAAGCCAAGAAAATTATTGCCAGAAAAAATAATCCCATTTGGGGCATAAGTTTGTTCATAAATTAAGAACGTTAATGCACTAATAAGGATAAACGGTATAAATGAAGTATATTTACTAATTCGTACAAAGCGCTGTTTCATAATGTGATTTTACTATTTTAATTGCTTATTTACAATTTTTAACTCAATTAACACAAGTGAATTTATGAATAAGTAAGTATTTTCTAATATTTTATATATAATAATCTTACTGAGGATTGAAATGAAACAAGAAGTAAAGCATCATCTAATCTTATTTGTAGTCTCGCTAAGCCTTCTTTTTGCTGTTGTTTCAGGCATTAGCGAATCCTATAAAGGTGCTGATGCTGCCATCAACCCTAACTTACCGCCGAGCAAACTTCCCACTAACATCAACGTCACTAATCGTGATGGCGCTTTTTTGGCCTCATATTACAGTGGAACTCAGGGCTTAACTGGCGAAGATTTACTTAATCAACTAAATACTATTATTAAAGGTCATCGTGAGTACGATTACGAGAATGATAGTCATAGAACTGCTTATAAGATAATCGATCGTAACTGGAATTTGAGTCAAGCCGCAAACGCCAACCTCAGTTCATTTAATTACACTAGCGACATGCCCTATATAAGAAAGCTATATGCCGACTATAACGATGATATTTTAACCGCCGATTTTTTCAAAAACTCAGGCGCCAGTCGTGTTAGTTTTGATAAAGAACATATCTGGGCCCAATCTTTAGGAAATTTTGGTCGCACTGGCGGAGCGGGCAGTGACTTTCATATGCTTTTTGCCGCTGACGTAAAAGGCAACCAAAATGCCCATAGCAATTATAACTTTGCGACACCAACCTCAAGTATCGTTGAAATGAAAAACGACAAAGGAGGTTATGTCGGTCGTAACGGTTATATTTCTGGGTCCTCACAAAAAGTATTTGAACCACTTGATCAATATAAAGGTGATATTGCGAGAGCAATGTTTTATATGCCTACTAGATATAACGAATTCATCGATGCTCTTCATCCAAGACTTACGCTAGTGAATGAATCTCCCTCCGCGGTTACCGCTAGCAACATACAAGATGGACTTGCCGGTGATTTAGCTTCTTTACTAGAATGGAACAATTTAGATCCTGTTGATGAATACGAAATCCATCGTAATAACCTAATTTATAACAATTATCAAGGTAATAGAAACCCCTTTATCGATCACCCTGAATGGGCCAATATCGTTTATGACTCAGCCTATACCGGCTCGGGTGCAAATAATAATATTGACTCTGCGTGTACAATTGGAAATTGCGAAAATAACAATCAAATATTAGCGGGTCTCGACAGTATCACAATTACTAAACCAGCCGATATTAAGGATTACTATATTGGCGCAAACCTGGATAAAACTGGTTTAGAAGTTACTGCTAATTTTGATGATGCAACCTCGGTTAAAATTTTAAATTATTCAACGACAATTAGTAGTGAGTCCGGTCTAACATTTACTAGTGGCGGTGCTAAAACAGTGACACTTTCCTTTACTAGTGGTAACTCAACAAAAACAGTATCATATGTAGTTCAAGTTGCAAACAGTGCGACTTTTGCTGCATCTACCACTACTTCTATCATTGCTTTAGGCGAAACATTTGACCATGCTAGCATAAGCGCAACAATGTCATTTTCGACATCTAACGGTCCTTTTGTCCGTAATATCAATCATGACCATTTATCCTTTACCGGTCCAGACACAAGCAAGATTAGAAATTATCAAATTGCAGTTAATTACGGAGTTTATAACGACGAAGTTATCATTAAAGTCAGTAATGCGGATGCAATCGTCGATTTTGTTCCAGTTGCAACTGACCTATTCATCTCTGAATATATTGAAGGAAGTAGCAATAACAAGGTAATCGAACTGTATAACGGAACTGGCACAGCTATAAATTTAAGTAACTACTCCTTAAAAATCTTTGCAAATGGAGCTACTGCGGCAACAAATTCACTGAATTTATCAACAACCTTAGTGAATAATGCCACATATGTTATATCTAATTCCAATTCCTCTCAAACAATCATTGATAAAACAAATATTACGCACGCAGTTGCTAATTTTAACGGAAATGACGCTGTTGGTTTATATAAAGGTGCTGTTCTAATTGATTTAATCGGTGAGATTGGTGTCGATCCTGGAACTAAATTTGTTTTTGATGATTACAATAACGAAACATCCTCGACTTTGGATAGAACATTAGTTAGACACTCTTCCATTCAAACACCTAATCCGTTGTTTACAGGCAGTGAATGGCTGACATATGGCCAAGATGAATTCTCCTATTTAGGCACTCATTCCCCGTCATGGGGAGACTTAGGCGTGACTTCCACTGAGCAAGCCCTCTCGTATGCAAAATATTTCATGTTTGTGACTGCACCTTATTGTTTTGCGGGCACCGCCCTCGATATTCCGTGGAGCGAATTAAAAGATGAGTACGTACTCATGGTTGCGGCTTCAAAAGATATTTTCTTCTCCGCTAGCACCAAAGACATTGTCGATGCACGCCAAAGATACACGCTTTTAGTTAATCGTTATCCATTGTTTATGAACGACAATTTCATTGCTGATGGCGATGATACTCTTCTTGTTCCAAGTCAAAAAAGCCCCCTAACTAATAGTAGCAACGATAATTTGTTACAAGTCCTATTTATTACCTTATCTCTCATGAGTATTAGTGGCTATTACATTGTAAGAAAACGCCGGCAAACTTTATAAATTATAAGCCTACTTAACACATTGACAAACTAAGTGAGTATTATACGTATTAAGCCCTAAAGAATGTACATATTCTTCAAGGGCTTTTTCTAAGTATAAATCTGTAATCATAGTTCCCATTTTGTTGTTGTGAAAATTAGTGCTATGGCGCTACATTTCGCTCATTGGACAAAGGCATAGAAACCCGTTATCATCGTTGATTAGTTTATAAGCAATAACTTTTCAAATACTAGAGCCACAATGTCCTGATTGTTTTAAATCTGTTGTGCGCAACCAATGATCATTTTGTCTCCTCTTATGTATTAAAGAATCACATTTTTGTTATAACTAAATAAAGTCTCATTTATTTACAGCGCATAGAGTGGCCTAATTCGCATAACAATATTAATAATGTAAAATAATTTTACATTTAATGTAAATTAATGTACACTGAAGCTACGAGGTGACTATCATGCTTAATATTAAAAAAACCGGACTAACCCTGAGTGAACTCTCTGAGTTAACAAAGATTTCACGCCCGACTTTATATAAATATATTGATTTATATATTGAAGGCAATGGTGCTTTTATCCGTCATGATTTATATCAGTTATTCGAGTACATCGAAAAAAACGAAAATCTTGAAAAAATTGATGTTTATCTTTATTACAATCAACTAACAACTAAAAGGGGGAAATGAAGATGTTTTTAAAAAGACCACTAAGACTAAAAATCGAACAAGAATTGGAACTACACTTCTTATTTAATCGTCTCATACTCGAAGATGAGGTTATGCGCCTTGAGAAGGAAGTAAAAGAACTTGATCGTAATTTAACAATGAACGCCAAAGTTCAAAACCTTCTCAATATTGCCAAACAAACTCATGAAAATTTTGATAAGGCTCGCGAACAACTGTCTATCATTGAAAAAGAGTCACTTGATGCAGGATTTAAAGACTTTACCCCCGAACGTTTAGAACGGGTGGCTAAGGCCTACACCAAGGATGATGAATTCTTTGAAAACCGCATCATTTTCGCTATCAAATTCATCTTCTCACTTCCAAGCAAACCAAGTAGTGCGAGTAAGAAACAAACATTTACAAAAATATCAACGCTCCTTGGCTTTCCTAGCCCTAACGCTCTTAATGAAATTGAGACTAGTTTAAAAAATAATTATAAAGATATCTCGCTCACCAACAAGATTGATGTCGATCAATTGATTAAAGTTGGCATTATCTCTTCACTGGTCGTTGCCGGACTCGTTAGCGTTGTTACGCTGCCCTTCATCGGGTTTGGGGCCGGAGCCACAATTGGCGGGGCGATTGCCAGTAATATTATCACCACGACAAGTATTTCGCTGGCGAGCGGAATTGCCGCAAGTGGGATTCTCTTAATCAATAAGAGCAAGGCTAATGACTTGAAGATTTTAGAAGAGTTTAATAATCTCACGCCCGATGAGTTATCTTACATGCTAACCTTTAACGCGACTCTAATTAACTATATGCGCCGTCTAGGTGTGGCCGCGCAATCAAGTGCAATTAAGAAGAGACTTGATATGTTCGTTAAACTTAGCAACCAAATTAACGTTGATTTTTATTTGAAACAACAACAAATTGAAACAAACGGCCAAAAGAAAAAAATCATGGCTAAATGTGATCAAATCTTACTCAATCAAATTTAAAACTGTTCCGAAATATTAATAAGCTAGAAATAAAACTCTAGCTTTTATTTTTTTAAGAAAGAAAATAAGACAATTGTGATTTGAATAGGGATTCCTAAAATGAATAACATCCACGTTCCATATTGCATTGTTTCAATAAAGATTGCGGCAATTAGCGACCACAAGAATAAGGAGTAGACATAAAACGAGAATTTTCTTTTTCCCCATTGACGATTGAAGAAGATTAATAAAAATGCTGAGAAGGGGACAGCCCAGACGAAAGCGGTCCAAAATCTAATTTGTTCTAAGTATAAGTACCCATACACAAAGATGATAGTGGCGATGATAAAAACAAATGAGGTCACTATTGCAGTGATTATGATACGGTTAGTTTGAATAATTTTAGGGAGCATGAAATCCTTTTTCTCATTGGGTGGCTTTTCACTCGTGAGATAATCAATCGTGACACCAAAAAGGTCCGCAATTTTCTTTAGCGTGACTAACTCAGGGATTGACTCTCCGCGTTCCCATTTACTGACAGCTTTATCAGTGTAATGAAGCTTGTCGGCTAGTTCGACTTGCGTCCACTTTGCTTCTTTACGTAGCTCCACGATATTCATGGCAACAATTTGGTTTAGGTCTAGTTCATCTCTCATTTCTCTATTTTAATACCTTTCTATGCGTTTGTAAACTAACAGTAGAGTTCGACTCTACTGCTGGTATCTCACTTTGAAGAATAATAAATCGGGCGGTTGATAGTATATCAAGTCAATTTGCCGGACAATTAAGTTAGACGAAAGGAGTCTAATATGCAAATTACAATTATCGCCCCTGTTTTAGGGGAAGAAAATAATGGTACAACTGTTGCCACCTTTAACCTGATCAATTCGCTCCGCGATAAGGGTCATAAAGTAAATGTCGTGTGTGGTGATGAGTTCCGCCAAGGTCAAGAAGGTTTTTATATTCTCCCTCAACTGAGCCTAGGTCCAATTGATCCAATCGTAAAAGCCAATAATGTCGTCTTAGCTCGCTTTGACAAAAACATTATTCGCGAAGCTTGTAAGGGCAGCGATGTTGTTCATGTCACAATGCCATTATTCCTTGGAGCTAGAGTTGGTAAGTTTATTAAGAACGAGCTTAAGATTCCGGTCACTGGCGGATTTCACGCTCAAGCCGAAAACTTTTCCAGCCACGTTTTTAACCTGATGAATAATAAAGTGTTTAACAAATTCATCTACCGCCGCTACAATAAAGGGCTTTATCAATACTGTGACGCTGTTCACTATCCGACCCAATTTATTCGTGATCTTTTTGAAAATCATGTTGGCGCTACCAACGGTTATGTGATTTCTAATGGAGTCCGAGACACTTTTTATAAAACAGCAGTCGAACGTCCAGACCATCTTAAAAATAAAAAGGTAATTTTATTCACTGGGCGCTTAAGTAAAGAAAAATCTCACCATATCTTAGTAAGAGCGGTCTCACTTTCTAAATATGAGAACGATATTCAACTTGTCTTTGCCGGACAAGGTCCACGCGAAAAGGCCATTAAGAAACTATCTAAGAAATTATTAACCAATCAACCAATCATCAAGTTCTTCTCCTTTAAAGAGCTCAACGACATGATTAATATCGCCGACCTATATGTTCACCCTTCAGAAATTGAGATTGAAGCCATCTCTTGCCTTGAAGCAATTAAATGTGGCAAGGTCCCAGTCATTGCAAACTCGCCATCGTGTGCGACTAAAGCTTTTGCGCTTGATGATCGAAGTTTATTTAGAGTAAATGATGCTCGCAATCTCTCCGATAAAATTGATTACTGGTTTGACCATCCAGAAGAATTAACAAAAATGGGTAAGATATATTCACAAAGCCCAGTTGTCGATTCAGTTGAAAAGTGTATGGACAAAATGGAAATGATGCTAACGGAAGTAATTGAAAGTGCGCAAGAACGAGATTATATACTACAAGGATGAGTTAAACGATGATTTTGCCAGAAACAAAATCAAGACCGCTAAACTCCCTGATGATTTTGCCTATGTAAATAAGAACATTTTCTTTGTCTTCTTCGGTTTTTTCTTTTACCATTTTTTTGCCCGCCCACTTATCTTTATCTTCATCAAATTTAATTACTTGGCGCGTCTCAAAAACCGTAAGGTTCTGAGGGCCGTTCGTGGCAAGGGCTACTTTATCTATGGCAATCATACGAGTGATTTATTAGATGCCTTTAGACCTAATACGTTAGGACTTATCCGAAAAAACTATATAGCCGCTAATCCAGATGCCTTTTCAATTAAAGGGATTAAAACAATCGTGGCCATGCTCGGAGCAATTCCGACTATTGATAATGACTTTAGACACCACGCTAAACTGTTAAGTGCGATTGAATATCGAATTAAACAAAAATCGACAGTTACAATTTATCCAGAACGTCATATCTGGCCCTACTATACGGGGATTAGACCGTTCACTTGTGCCTCATTCCACTTTCCTGTTAAGCTCGATACACCCGTAGTTGCTCTAACCACAACTTATCATAAACGTCGTTATCTCTTAAAGTGGATGAAAAAACCTCGAGTAGTTCATTATTTAGATGGTCCCTTCTATCCCGATTCTTCTTTAAGTATTCCCGCGGCAAAGCAACAAATACGCAACAAGGTATATGAGGCAATGCTAAAGCGCGCAACTGCGGTTGAGCAATACGAATACATAAAATACGTCAAAACTGCAGAATAAAAAAGAAAGAGAGATACCTTGAAGTGGGCATTTCTTTTACTTAATATATCGGAATAAAAAGAAAACCTTAAGACGCATTATTTTTACTATTGAAGGATATAAATACCCCACCTACATAAAAAGCCTTCATGTGAAGGCTTTAGTTTTTACATTTTGAGCTTAGCTATTCCTTTCCTTGCCACTTTTTGTCGTCGCCATTAAACCCGAACTCCATCATCCCGCGAGTCTTGCGCTTGTTAGCGTCAAAGGCGGCGATGCCAAGGAGAATCGCGTAATTGCCATCACTGACAACATAAGGAATAATAACTTCAACCGTCGTCCTTATATCAAATGTAATCGCGTTTCTTAATTCAACTCGATATTTAAAGTGCTCAGGGATGGTCCCTAACACAGGAATACTTGCCGTGCTATTATTAAAGGCAATTTGTTCAACCCGCCCATCTTTTTCATAATAACCAGTAATTAGATTATTTACGCTTTGGTGGTTAAGCCGTGCGAAGTCCAAAAGTTCGCCTTTACGGATGATCGTCATGATTGCAATATGGCGGTTAAACCTTGTCCAGTCTTGCAATCCATAAGCATGAATCCGTAAACCATACGCTTTAAAGTCACTCTCGATCTCTCCGCGTTTAATTTTAGCCGTCATCATCCCTTGTTGTTTAACTTGTTCTTGTCTGCTAAAAATTAAATCATCTCGAAAATTTGGATTCCACTTTTCTTTAGCGATTGCGTTAGCGTATAACTCTTCATCCATTTGTGTTCTCACATCAAAAACTGGTGTTTCGCTATTAAAGAGCCCACTAATTTCAAAGGCTAGTTCTTCGTTTGTAAAAGTCGCAAGTTTTGTTTCATCTATTCTCATCTTATTTAATATGCCATTAAATTTAAAACTCCAAGTTTTACCTGCTTCAATGAGGTTAATGCTTAAAGGTCCGGTTTCATTTTGATAGGTGGTATGTTTATTGCTATATGTTGCTTCTTGCGAATGATAAACAACCCAGACTTCAACTCGTCCATCTCCATACATTGTCTTGCGGACAACAAGTGATTCACCTTCTAAAGTATGAGCAAATAAATAATAATCATTTATTTGGTCTCCACTAGCGTTTGTGGGCAATTGGTAGTTTTCGCTAACCTCCAGGTTAAAAGGGGCAAGAGCTTTTACCTTCTTGATTGTCTTTAAAATAATATGTTTCTTAATAAGATATATAAGTCCCATAAATAATCCTTCCATGCCATCTTAGAGATTAATTATAACATAATAAATATTATGATTAACGACAAAAAAAGCGTATTTCTTCGCGAAAAAACGCTTTCATTTATATGTTTGCTTTAGTACTAAGCTATCGTTCTAATAATTACGTAAGTCATGTAGGAAACAAAAACCGCCAGCAGAATTAGCCCTTCGACTTTTCCAAGTTTCCGGCGGAAAATTAACACCGCCGCGAAAAGGCTTATTGCAATCATAATGACCATATCAATCATAATTGTCGGGCTAACACCGAGTGGGACAAATAGACCAGTAATTCCTAGAATAAAGAGGATATTCAGAATATTTGAGCCGAGAATATTACCGAGCACAATTCCGTTTTCTTTTTTTCTAGCTGCGGCAATCGAAGTCGCCAGTTCTGGTAGTGAAGTCCCAATTGCGACGACGCTAACGCCAACTAGAATTGTTGCCTTACTTGGATCTAGACCTAAGCCCGTCGCCATTTTCTCAGCAAGAAAAGTGGCAGGTCTCGTGACTAATTCCGCCCCAAGCGCAATTCCGACTGCACCTAAAATCAAGAAAACAATCGTAAAATAACTAAACTTGGCTTCCTCGACAACTTTAGGTTCGGCATCTTTGTTAGGAACTTCTAAATCATCCTTGCTCCCATTTTTGCTGGAGCGGATTAACAAGAAGATATAAACAACTAAAAGCGCGATGAAGATTAATGCTTCCCACCAGACGATTTTTTTATCGATTTGAAAAAAGAAAGCAAGAATAAACAAGGTTACCGCGGTTAAGATTGCATAAGGTAAATCACGTTTTATAATACTTTTTTGCACGAGTATTGGACTCATTAAGGCGCTGATCCCTAATATTAATGTAATGTTTGCGATGTTAGAACCAACAATATTACCAAGGGAGAGGTCCGCCGTTGTCGTCGACTTCAGGGCACCAGAGAGGCTCACGGCAAATTCCGGTAATGAAGTCCCAAGCGCAACAATTGTAAGACCAATAATAAGTGGTGAAATTTTAAGTTTACGGGCAATAAGTGAAGCGGCATCAACAAAATAATCCGCTGACTTAATTAAGACAAAGACCCCTAGGGCAAAGACGAGTATATTGAGAACTATATCCATATTTCCTCCGAACTAAATCATTATCATGTTCGACAATCCTGCTTATTATACAATAAAAGCAGATAAAATATAGATAATCTGTGACTTTTGGCTTTATCTGAACCCAACTTATTTCTAACCACCGATAAAGATGATGATTAATCATTAAACTACATGCTTTGTTTATAAAGTAGCATTTGGCAAATAAAAACTCCTATCGCCTTTTTGATAGGAGTTTAAAGATAAATTTCTACGAGTATTTAAGATTTTTAGTTTGAAAAGTAAAATTATTTTCCCGTTCTCACAAGATAATCAAAAGCACTAAGGGCCGCAGTCGCGCCACTTCCCATTGCCACAACAATTTGCTTGTAAGGAGTTGTTGCGCAGTCACCTGCGGCATAAACGCCTTCCATATTTGTTGCGCCTCTATTATCAATCACGATTTCACCACCACGATTACGATCTAGTGTTGTACCGACAAAGGTCGTATTTGGGGCCAGGCCAATTTGAACAAAGATTCCTTGAAGGACAACAGTCTTCTCTTCACCGTTTTCACGGTTTTTGAAACTAATACTTTCAACCTTGTCTTTGCCATTGATACTTGTGGTTGCAACGTTTTTATAAACATCAACATTTTTAAGACTGTAGAGTTTGTCTTGTAGGACTTGATCCGCTTTTAATTCGGGCATAAATTCTAAAACCGTCACATGGCTACAAATTCCCGCTAGATCAATCGCAGCTTCAATCCCCGAGTTTCCGCCGCCAACAACGGCGACGTCTTTACCTTTAAATAAAGGACCATCACAGTGCGGGCAATAGGCCACACCCTTGTTTTGCAGTTCAATTTCCCCAGGAGCGCCAGTATTACGCCACTTAGCACCCGTGGCAATGATGAGCGTCTTACCCTTTAAGGTCGCCCCACTTTCGAGCGTGACTTCGACTAAATCAGTGCGTTTAAAACTCACAACTTTTTCTTTTTTAATAATTTCAACATTATATTCACGACAGTGCGCTTCCATGTTTTGGGCTAAAAGCACGCCTTCCGTATGAAGTGTACCCGCAATGTTATCAATCCCAACTGTATCAAGAATTTGCCCACCAAAGCGTTCAGCGATAAGCGCAACCTTAATACCCTTACGAGCACCATATATTGCCGCACTAGCGCCAGCTGGTCCGCCACCAATTACGAGCATGTCATATACTTGTTCACTATTGATTGTGGCTTTTTCTTCTTCCGCGCCTAATTTGTCTAAGATTTCATCGATTGTGTGCCGTCCACCTCCAAGAAATTCACCATTTAGATAAATGGCCGGGACGCCCATAATGTTTTTAGCTTCAACTTCACTCTTAAACACACCGCCATCAACCATTGTGTGGGTGACATTAGGATTAACAATTGTAAACAAGTTTAAAGCTTGGACAACATCAGGACAGTTATGGCAAGTCAAGCTAACGTAAGTTGTAAAATCAAGTTTTCCCTTTAAGGTCTTGATGCGCTCAATAATTGAGGCATCAACTTTGGGAGCACGCCCACTAACTTGAAGGAGTGCTAGGACTAGCGAAGTAAATTCATGACCTAGTGGCGCACCTGAAAAAGTAATTCGTGCCTTCTCTCCGACTTTAGCAACGGTAAAACTTGGTGTTCTTTCTAACTTTGCTTCTTTAAGAATAATCCGCTTGGATATCTCGGCGATTTCTATTAGCATGTTTTTTAAGGTCAATGAATCTCCATCATCACCGACTGAATATAATACTTCCAAATCGCTTTCAAGCAAGGCTAGATATTGGACTAATTGAGCCTTTAAACTTTCATCGAAAATCATATAGTTAAATCTTCCCGACTAAATCTAGACCTGGGGTTAGTGTTTTTTCACCTTCATGCCATTTGGCTGGGCAAACTTCTTTAGGATTCTTCCGGATGTATTGGGCGGCTTTAACCTTATTTAATAAAGTAGAGGCATCGCGACCAATGCCACCGGCATTGATTTCTAGTGCTTGAATGACACCATCTGGATCAATGATAAAAGTTCCCCGTTGTGCAAGACCTTCTTCTTCATCAAGGACATCAAACAGACGGCTAATCCGGTGATTAGCATCACCAATCATTGGATAGGTAATTTTACCGATTGCTTCTGAATGATCATGCCAGGCCTTATGGGTAAAATGGGTATCAGTGGAAACCGAGAAGATTTGCACCCCTAATTCTTTTAATTTTGGCGACTCGTTTTGTAAATCTTCGAGTTCTGTTGGGCAGACAAACGTAAAATCCGCTGGATAAAAACAAACGATTGTCCATTTTCCCATTAGATCTTGTTCAGTGACAGTAATAAACTTTTCATCGACATAGGCTTGGGCGTTAAACTCACCCACTTTTTTTCCGACTAATGACATATAAATAAATCCTCCTTTGTCATATTCTTTCTTTATAATTATCGACTTTTAGACTTCTATATTCAAACGATATACCTCTAAATATAGACTATTCTTTTCTTTTAAAAGAGAAAAGCAATTTCTACCCTTTTCTTAGTTTTCAAAAGTGGCTTTTACTTCTTATATAGTTCAATAATTTCATCAGTTTCCGCGTAGCGGTGGGCAATTGAAGAGGCCGCGGCTGCGGCAATTGCTCCGACAATATCATCGATAAAAGTGTTACATTTATTTTTACTTTCACCCTTTTTATTATCAAGCACACCAATAATGCCAGGTTTAGTTTTATCAACAAACCCAAAGTTGGTGAGACCAATTGAACCATAAACGTTAACAATTGATAAAGCGAGAATTTCATCAATGCCATATAAGCCATAATCACTTAAAAGAATGGTCGACAAAGACTCTGAAATTAACCCTTCTTCGGCGAGACGGTCTAATTCTATTCCCGTCAAGATTGCGTGTTGGACTTCACGCTTCATAATTACTCTTTCAATATGGTCAAGGCAAGTTTCCATCGTTAAAGATTCAACATATTTTTTTTGTAAATCGTATGTTACTTTCGCAATGTCCAGGAGGGTTACTCCTCTTTTTTCCAGTCTATCAACAATGACGTCGAACTTCTTTCCGTCGTTAAAACGATTTTGATCTTCATTAATTTTTTTCATTTTAATATCTCCTTGTTTCAATTTTAGCATATGCGAACTCGCCTGTTCGCTTCGTTTATTAAGTAAGTGCTTTTTAGTGCTCGTTCCAGATTGTTTCAAAGGATTTAACAGTTTTTGTTTCTGTGCTTTGAAGTTTCTAAAACCAATTGCCTACAATTTTCTTTTTAAATATAAAAAATCCCCCGTATCCCATCCCCTTATTAGGGAGAAATTCAGGAGAAAATTTAATAAATTTGGTGGAGCTGACGAGGATCGAACTCGCTACCTCATCGTTGCGAACGATGCGCTCTCCCAGATGAGCTACAGCCCCAATGAAAATATAATACAATTATATCCCCATGTTTTCAATCATTAAATTATGATTCTACTTCAACATCAGCAGCATCACTAATTTTTTCGAACTTACCTTCAAGACGGTTAAATGGAGCGTTGAAGTTACTGACACTATTTTGCAGTGTCGTCACGTTAGCTTCAATCTTATCCCATCTTTCTCTAAGAATTCTAAAGTCTTTGGAAAGCGTGACTATGAGCAAATTTAATTCCTGTAATTTTTGGCTTCGTTTATATTCAATCGCCAGCGATTTAAGCGTGTATAACACTGGTTGTAACGTTGCGGGTGAAACAAGTACGACCGCACTCTTGCGGGCTTTTTCGGCAAGGTCAGGGAGTTTGGCGTTAATAAAGTTATAAATCTCATCACTGGGGAAATAGCAAAGTGCATAATCAGCGGTTAAACCTTTAACAATATATTTAGATGATATTTCATCAATTTTCCTTTTGACATCTTCTTTAAATTCTCTGATTTTTCCTTCGTTTTCACTGCCGTCTTCATTGAAGATTGCTAAGTAGTTGGCGTAAGGAAACTTAGAGTCAATACAGATGATGTTACCTTTTTCTTTTGGTAGATAAATAACCGCATCAGGGCGAACTTTGCTCCCTTTGACGTCAAGGTCATATTGCGTTGAAAACATGTTACTCGTTGTCTCAAAAATATTTTCTAAGATGCTAGTCAAAAGAAATTCACCAAATTGGCCACGTTTTTGATTGTTACCCGTTATCACATTAGTCAAGGTGCTGACACTTTCGCCTAGTTTACTGACACTTTCATTCGCGGTTTGCAGCGCTTGAATTTGCTTGCCTAAGTTAGTCAGTGTTTCCCCTTGACTCTTATTCGCACCTAAAAGTGCATCTTTTACTTCTTTGTTTAATTCACCAAGTTTGCTGGCGATTTCTTGTGTGAGTTTTTTGTTATGTTCCGCATCACTTGCGATTTCCTTTTTCGCATTATCGGATAAGGTTAATTCAACTGCGTGGGTAATGTCTTTGTTGAGTTCTTCCAGTTTAGCTTGGAGCGTTGCCAGTTTAGCGTGCATCTCCACATCAACTTTAGTTTCAACTGCCACTTCTTTTTTTCTAAGTGTGAGAAAAATCAAAACAGCAAGGACAATCAAAATTACAATCATTAATCCTAATAAAACATATTCATATGGTTGCATAAATTTTTACCTCAACTTTACTAATATTATAACACTTATGGATAGTTTTTTTGGTTGGTGATTTTTATACAAATTAGCGTTAATATTACAAGACTAATATTAATATTTTTTATGACTATAATGTAGATATGGAAAAAGTATTTGCCGTGATTGACCTTAAAAGTTTCTACGCAACTGTCGAGTGCATTAAGCGTGGACTTGACCCTTTTAAGGCCCCCCTTGTGGTGTGTGATGAGTTTAGAGGACCAGGCTCTATCATCATGTCCGTCACGCCTTATTTAAAAACGCTTGGTTGCAAAAACGTCATGCGCCGCTATGATTTGCCCAAAGGAATTGATTACGTCTATGCTCGGCCTAACATGGAGTTATATGTCACTAAATCAACCGAGTTTAATGCACTCTTGCTCGATTATTTTGCGGATGAAGATATTCACACTTATTCAATTGATGAAACCTTTATTAATTTAACGCCTTATTTAAACCTTTATAAATTAAACCCTCATGATCTTGTCCAAAAAGTCATGGCCCAAATTAAAGCCGAATTTGGCCTTGTCTCCGCCGCGGGGATTGGCCCGAATATGTTCATGGCTAAATGTGCCCTTGATATTGAGGCCAAGAAAACAAAAACGCAAATTGCCCACTGGTATGAAAAAGACGTTAAGGAAAAGTTATGGAAAGTCACACCCATTACCAAAATTTGGGGGATTAGTACAGGCTATGAAAAGCGCCTTGCCAAGCTGGGACTATTTAATATGGAAGATGTTGCGAAGGCCCCTAAAGGCAAACTCAAGGATGCGCTCGGAATTTTAGGCGAACAGATATGGGAACACGCGCATGGAATTGATGAAAGTGATATGAAAGATCAGTATCGCACTAAGAGTAAATCTTTCACGTCCGGTCAAGTCCTCCACCGTGATTATGAGCTCGAGGAAGCGCCTGTGTTAATCAGGGAGATGTGCGATGATATCTGCGCTCGTCTTCGTGCTTATGAATTTAAAGCCGGTCTTATTTATCTTGGGGTTTTAGAGTCAAGACCAAGCGGCCAACAATATGGCAAAAGTATGAGTTTACTAAAACTTAGTAATGATAATAATGAGCTCTTTATGGCTTTTATGAATGTGTTTAAATCGTTTCCGCTTAAAGATCCGCTTCGCCAAATTCATCTCGCGGTTGGCAATGTCAAAAATGCGGACTTTGAGCAAATTAGTCTTTTTGATGAGATGAACGGGCAAGACCAGGGGAAACTTTGGCAAACACTTGATCAAATTCACGCACGCTTTGGGAAAGATAAATTAATGCGAGCTAATGCTCTTACGAGATCATCAACCTACTTGCGACGGGTTAATCAAATAGGAGGTCACCGTAAATGAGCCGCAAAATGGTCAAATGGGCTCCGTTTGTAAGCCTCAAAGAACAAACTATATATCTAGCTAAATTGCGTCAAGAACGCCTTAAAGTTGAACGTCCAACCTTAAGTGATGATGAAATTGCAGCGATTAATCAAGTGCTTATCGACTATCACGGTCAAGAATTAACTTTTACATATTATGATAAGGGTCTCATCAAAACTTTTAAAGCCGTGATCATCAAGATTGATCAATACACAAAAAAAGTCGTCACGAGTGATCTTACAATCAACCTCGACGACTTACTTAGTTTAGACGATTAAGGAGAATTCCATCACAACTGGGTTATGATCACTATAGACAAAGCCATAACCATAACGAGGATCACTTGGGAGCAAGTCTTCAGTCTGGCCATTTACGCCACTTCCAACTGTTTCCACGTGTAAGACGTTAATATTACTGGAGACTAAGAAACCATCAATTGAACACATAAAGTTATCAATGATCCCGTTCCTATTTTTGTCCTCAAAAGGAATTGAAGCATCGCGGGCGCTGGGAAGATTAACTGGTCCATAAGCACTCAAGTCAACGCCATCAAGGTCTTTCGCATAAGGTTCAACTTTACCAGTTTTTGGATTGAGGAAATCCGTGCCATCCGCAATGGTGGCGTCTGCTCTTAAGAAGTTGTACCAGTCAGTTTTATAACCATCTAGTTCTTGTTCATTAAACCAGGTTGCATCAGCTAGGTCGGTCTTATCACTACTAATAATTAAGTCGTGATTAAAGTCGCCCCCGACGATTACATAGTTTTCCTGATCATTAAAGGTTGAGGCTTCCGCAACTGCATTCTTTAAATCGATAAGTTGGGCTTTTCTAATTAAGCCAGATTCATCATAAGCGGACATATGGACGTTGAAGATGAATAAAGACGCATCCATCCCCTCAATCTCAATTTGCGAAACAGTGAAGGCCCGATCTAAGTCAAAGAACTTATCAACAAACACGGTCGAGACGGTAAATTCTTTTCTTTTAGCTTCGGCGACTTCATATTTAGAATAAGTAGTAATTCCTGAATTAGACGCGCCAATTGGCGAGGCAAATGGATACATTAAATAACCTGAATGGTAGTTACTCGCAAAGACACGCGCATAATCTTCGTGCGCTAAATCACCAAGCGTTAATTGATTGACTTGATAACTTCTTGTTGACCCAGTATCAACTTCTTGATATAGCGCAAAATCAACTTCCCCGTAGGTGGGAATGATTTTTTCACTAATCGTTTGATATGCTCCATTAGTGTTAGCAATTTCTGCATCTTTACTAATCGCGCGACTATATTTACCAACTGTGTTGGTGCGGTTTTGTGATTCAGCAAATTCTGCTTTAAACTCTGCTTTATCCATAAAGAATGAATACTCACGGCTATAAGCGCCGAAGCCTATATTGTAAGTCGAAATCGTTAGTGATTCACTCTCAACTTTGCTCTTATTCAATTTGGTATTTATATTATTATGAACTTCGACATCAATGTTACCAATCCGCGAATAATCAACGGCTAGATAAACAAGATAAGAAAGCACCGTTAAAACAAAAACTAGGAGCAATATTAAAATTGCCCCTAGAATTTTCTTCGCGGATTTCTTGTTTTTGACTTCCCCTAGAAAGCCCATGTTCCGTTCCTAAACACATTAATACTCGTGCCATCACGTTTGATGCCAACGATATTTAAATCATCAGTCCCAATCATGAAGTCAACGTGAATTAGTGAATCGTTTACGCCTTTTTCCTTTATTTCGTCCATGCTCATCTTGTCAAAACCTGGTAACACCATGTTGAAGCCGCGACCAAGCGCGACGTGACAGCTCGCATTTTCATCAAATAAGGTATTAAAGAAGAGAATCCCAGCTTGGTTGATTGGTGAGTCTTTAGGCACAAGTGCAACTTCACCAAGATAACCACTGGTTTCATCCATATTAAGCATTTCTTTTAAGAGGTCTTCATTTTGTTCGGCCCCAAATTCGACGGCTTTACCATCTTTAAATCTAATCCAGAATTTATCAATAACTTCACCATTATAAGAAAGTGGTTTCGAGGCAAATAAGACACCTTCGGCTTTACCCTTCATTGGTGTGGTGAAACATTCTTCAGTTGGAATATTTGGATTAAAGAAGGTCCCTCCGATCGTGTGTTCCCCGCCTGCTAGAAATCTTGCCCCAGGAATAAGCCCGACTTTGAAATCAGTGCCATTACTGGCTTTATATCTTAGTTCAACTAAATCTAGTGAGTTAAGGAAAGTGGCATGTTTATGTAGTCTAGCATTATGTTCATTCCAATTTTCAATTGGATTGCCCTCTAAGGCGCGACTAGCTTTTAAGATTTCTTCCCATAGTTTTTCTTTGGCTTTCTTAGCACTTAGTTCGGGAAAAAGTTTTTTAGCCCAAGCAGTGCCAGCGGCGGCGGCAATCACCCATTGGTAACGGTCTTCCATTTTATCAATATAAGGTTTAATCACGGGGTAACGTAATTTCATTGCTTTCGCCCGTTTTTGTTGGTCAATCCCTTTTTCACCATCGGGATCGGATGATTCAAGATAGATTTTGACCGGTAAAACATTAACTTGATGTTCGAACTTGGCCTTTTGCCAATCGAGGACTTCGCCTAATGTTTCAACCTTTTGAAATTTGTTATTAAGTTTACTTAAACGGTCATCAACCCAATCAATATTGACGCGCTTCGCCTTCCGCTTATAAGCAGCCTCGACAATCATCATGACAAGATCAGCTTGTTCTAGTTCGGCGACAATGTTAACTTCTTGGCCTTTTTGGACATTAGCTCCAACGTTAACAATTAATTTCGCATATTCTTTGAGAATTCTTTTTTTCATATTTACTCCTCTTTCATTATGAATTTTAAAGTTTAGTCGTCTCGTCTCCATTATATTAATCTTATCATGTTCATCTTTTGGTGGATGATTGATATGATAACTAACTTAATTGATTAAAGCGTGTTTTTGTAAGCCTCAATCAAGTTCTTTTGTAGTCTTAATCTTGTTAATAAACCCACGCCCTTAGGAACAGGTGTTTGTAGTCTTACATTTAAACCCGGATACACGTCCCCAACAAGCTGCGCGTCGAGGCGGTTAATACCGACGTCGACAATGACTGCGGACGTTTTTAGTTTTTGTTCTTTGATAAAGTAGGCTTTACCGACTGCGACGACAATAATATCCGCATGAAGGAGATAAAAATCCATATCCTGTTTACTGGTTTTCGAGTGTAAAACGACGACATTAGCACTTAAATCTAGTAGCAGTTTGGCCATGGGGCGACCAACGATATTAGATCTACCAATGACGACGGCATTCTTTCCACTTATTTCAATCTTTTCACTTTGTAAGTAGTCAATAATTCCTTGTGGTGTACATGGCTTAAACTTACTTAGTGGGTGAAAACCATCAACATCTTTGAGGGGATTAACAGCTAATTTAATCTTTTCTTCATCAATTTGCGCAGGAAGCGGCATTTGCACAATCAAACCGTGGACATGCTCATCTTTATTAACTTTCTCAATTTCTTCTAGAAGCCTAGATTCACTAATTGAAGGTTGCAGTTTTAATAGTTTAACCTCGACGCCAATTTCACTTCCGTCTTTAATCTTGCCTCTAATATAAGAGTTACTCGCTTGATCGTCATTGACTTGAATGATTGCCAAAACAGGTCGATGCTTAAAACTAGCAACTTCGACACTTAATTCGGCTTTTTCGTTATTTACGTATTCAATAATATTCATTGTTATATTATATCATCATGTCATTTAGATAGAAGGTTAAATATTGATTTTGACGCTTAAACAAATAAAAAAATCAGGGTCTTCCCTGACTTATTTAAGTTTTGATTAATTGACTTAGTTAAGGACGTTAACAAGAACTGCAAGTAAAAAGAATACAATTGCTAAGACCATTGTTACAATGGAAATAACCTTTTCACTGCCACGTTCTTTGGTTTTAACAAAAATATTAAGTCCGCCACCAGTAATAGCCCCTGAGGCCCCTTCACTTTTACCACCTTGTAAGAGCGAAAGAATGATGACGAGGATTGCAACAATAATGAAGATAATATCAAGTGCGTTCATAGACCCTCCTAAGTTTCTTTTCTAATATACTATAAATAGTCATACTTTGCTAGTGTAATTTTGTGATTTACAAGCGTTAAATCAACCATTTTTATTGTCTTATCAATTTAGCGGTTATATTCTTTTTGTAATTCAAAAAGTAAATCGCGTAACTCGGCCGCTCTTTCAAAATCAAAGAGTTTAGCCGCCTTATTCATTTCGCTACGTAATTCTAAGAGTGTCTTATCTAATTCACGCTTACTAAGTTTACCTTTATTGAGTTTGTTGGCAAATTTTTCATCATCAAGATTATGAATTGGCGCGCTAATTGCTTTAATAATCGTTGTCGGAATGATTCCGCGTTCTTCATTGTATTTAATTTGTATCGCTCTTCGACGATCAGTCTCACCAATTGCTAAGTTCATTGAATTGGTCATTTTATCCGCATACATAATTACCCGTCCATGCGCGTTACGTGAGGCGCGACCAATAATTTGAATAAGACTACGGCCACTACGAAGGAACCCTTCTTTGTCCGCATCAAGAATTACCATCAATGATACTTCAGGAATATCTAGACCTTCTCTTAAAAGATTAATACCAATTAAAATATCGTATTTACCTTTGCGTAATTCATAAATAATTTGCGTCCGCTCTAAAGTTTTAGTTTCACTATGAAGGTAAGCAACTTTAAAATTACGCTTTTTCAAGTAGTCAGTTAAATCTTCGGCCATCTTAATGGTCAAGGTTACAATCATCACCCGTTCATTATTTTTAATTGTATGATTAATTTCACTAATAATGTCATCAATTTGACCAATTGTTGGTCTAACTTCTACAGGCGGATCAATTAGTCCCGTAGGTCTAATAATTTGTTCAACGACTTTGTGGTCAACCAGTGCTAGTTCATAATCGCCTGGGGTCGCACTCGTGTAGATTACTTGATTCATTGTTCCTTCAAACTCTTGAAAGCGTAAAGGACGATTATCAAGCGCACTTGGAAGTCTAAAGCCATATGTTACTAATGTTTCTTTCCGAGCTCTATCCCCGTTATACATTCCTCGTACTTGTGGAAGACTAACGTGAGATTCATCAATAACCATTAAAAAATCTTTAGGAAAATAATCAATTAAACAGAAAGGTTTCTCTCCTTCTTTACGGCCATCAATATAGCGTGAATAGTTTTCAATTCCTGGGCACATCCCAAATTCTTGGAGACTATCAATATCTTGTTTGGTTCGAAATTCAAGACGGTCAGCTTCAAGGAGTTTGCCATTTTCTTTAAAGTATTGGACCCGGTCAATCATGTCACTCCAAATGAGTGGAACCGCTAGATTTATCCGTTCACGAGTCGAAGCGTGAGAATAGGCTGGATAAAGAGGATAAGTTAAAAAGGTCTTTTTTATCTCACCTGTCAGCGCGTTGATTTCTTTAATCGATTCAATTTCATCACCAAAGGTATCAATTTGAATTATTGTGTCGGAAGTAATTGGTGACATAATTTCAATCACATCGCCCCTGACTCTAAAGGTACCTGGTTTGAGTTCAAAATTATTACGTTCATATTGAGCCATGATTAATTTGGAGAAAAACTCTTTACGGTCGATTGTTTCACCAGCCTTAATATTAAACGCTAGTTTATTATATTCTTCTGGATCAATTAGCCCATAAATTGAGGCCACACTTGCAACCACTATGGTATCGCGTCTTTCGAGCACACTATTAATCGCGCTTGTCCTCATCATTTCAATTTCATCATTCATAACCGCGTTTTTTTCAATATACGTGTCACTACGAGGAATATAAGCTTCCGGTTGATAAAAATCAAAGTTAGAAACAAAGTATTCAACGCGGTTATTAGGAAACAACCCTTTGAATTCAGAATATAATTGTCCTGCTAAGGTTTTGTTATGAACAAGAATTAAGGTTGGTTTTTGCGTCTGCGTGATTACGTTCGCAATTGTAAAGGTTTTACCTGTTCCCGTTGCACCTAAAAGAACTTGGTGCTTTTTACCTTCTTCAATTCCTTCTATTAACTCATTTATTGCGGTCGGTTGATCACCCGTTGGTTTAAAGTTTGTGATTAACTCAAAAGGATGTTTGTTCATTTTCCTTTACGCTTACGGTTTCTGAACCCTCTAAACCCTTCGCCTAATACTTCATTGGTTTGAATAACGGTTAAGAAGGCGCGTTTATCAATTTGTGAGACTTGATAAATTAAGTTAGCATATTCCTTGCGGTCAAACGTGACCATGATCATCTCATATGCGTGTTTTTGATAGCCACCAGCGACCGGAATAAGTGTTGAACCTCGTTCCATTGAATCTTGAATATATTCGTTAATTTCTTTAACGTGATCTTTAGAAATAATTAGTGCGGTCAGCGCCTTAGAACGACCAACGAAAATATATTCAATCATAATTGCCGTGATAAAGGCGGCGACAATCCCTATCATTGAAGCAATCATGTCGCCAAGCGCGAAGACACCTAGAGCAATTACGGCGCCATCAACGACAAATGATAAAACTGATTGTTTAACTTGTGTATATTTATGAATGATAAAAACAAGAATATCAACGCCACCCGTTGAGCCACCACCAAGAAAGGTAATCGCAACGCCGGCGCCCACAAAGACCCCACCAAATATCCCCGCAATCAACGTTTTGCTCGTATCGGGATTATCAAGAAACGTTTCTTGGACAAGCGTTTGAAAGAATGGAAGGCGCATCAATAAAACTAAGGAAAGTGGATAAATAAGAGAAGAAACTAAAGATTTTAATGTAAATTTAAGGCCGAGAAATAATAAACTAAGAGCGAAAAAGCCCCATGCCATAATCAACACAACGATATCTTCTTCAAAACCAAAGACACTATTAAGAATAATCGCAACACCACTTATGCCCCCCGCGTTAATGCGGTTAGGAATAAGAAAAAGGCCAGTGCCGACCGCTAAAAGTAGCGAGCCAATAATAATCAGCGTATAGCTTTTAGCGATTTGGCGATAATTATTTTTAAAGTAATTAATGATTTGCATGCGCGATTGCCTCCATTTCTAAGTATTTATAAATAAAGGATTCAATGTATCCATCCATCACTTTATTAACATCACCTTCAGAATAATCTGTTCGATGATCTTTAACAAGTGTATAGGGTGCAAACACATAGGAGCGAATTTGGCTACCCCATTCAATATTTTTCTGCTCACCAACGATGGAATCTAACTTTGTTTTACGGGCTTTAAGTTCTCGTGCAAACAAATGGTTTTTCAGCATTGCCATTGCCGTTTCTTTATTGGAAAGTTGGCTACGTTCAGCTTGACAGGCGACAACTATCCCACTTGGAATATGGGTAATTCTAATCGCGGTTTCGACTTTGTTAACGTTTTGCCCACCCGCGCCCCCCGAGCGATAAGTATCAATTCGTAAATCTTCATCATTAATTTCAATTGTATTTGCTTCACTAAATTGAGGGGTTACGCTGACACTGGCAAACGAGGTATGACGTCTCGCGTTACTATCAAAGGGGGAAATTCTCACTAATCGGTGCACACCCTTTTCAGCCTTTAAAAGCCCATACGCATGCTTGCCGCTTACGAGCATTGTCACACTTTTAATCCCGGCTTCATCGCCTGACTGATAGTCAACAACCTTAACTTTTAAATCAATTAAGTCTGCAAAACGGACATACATGCGGTATAACATGTCCGCCCAGTCTTGACTTTCAGTGCCACCTGCGCCCGGATGAATACTGACAACAGCATCATTAGCGTCATATTCACCACTAAATAAAAGTTTGTGTTTTAGTTCATCACCAATTTTACTCGCGGTCATTAAATCATTAAAAATATCGGTTAATAAATCGATATCTTCACTTGCTTCATCTATATTTAAAAGCTCTTTAGCGTTTTCTAAAGTCGTTTTGATTACATTCAATTGCTCAAGCGTTTCTTTATTGTCGTTCAGACTATTTATAATTTGGACTGCACTTTTTTGATCATTCCAAAAATCAGGTTCATCGACTTTTTGTTGTTGCTCTTTAACCGCTTTACCTAATTTAGGCAGGTCAAAGAGAGTCACCGAGTTGCGAAAAAACAAGAGCAACTTCCTTTAACAATTGTGTGACATTTTTGTATTCCATCTTATTTACCCACTTGTCGAATCTTTTCTTACTGGTTCCACCATTGGAACTTCAGGTTCATCACTTGGGAGATTAATCTTAACATTTAATAAGTTTAAAACACCTTCAACCGCGATTGTATCCATCACTTCTTTGAAGAGACTATATCCTTCGTTAACATAATCTTGTAAAGGGTTTGTGTTTGCGTAGCTTCTCAGGTGAATACCTTCTCTTAAATGCGACATCGTGTCAATATGACGGGTCCAGTTACGGTCAATACAGCGTAAGACAATTTCACGTTCGGCCCGGTCAGCAATTTCTTCCCCCCACACCTTACGACGGGTTAAATAATGTTTATAAATAATCATATTTAAATCTTCAGCGACTTCCTCCACAGGAGAATCATCAAAGGCGGCCGGATTAATTGTACCTTCTGGTAAAAAGCGTGGTTCCACTTCTTTTCTTAGTAAATCGGCGTCAATAGCGCGGTCTTTACTATCATTAGGAACAGCTTTATTGGCTAAGAAACGTCCGGTTAAGTCAAATTGTTCTTGGACAAGATCCTTAATCTCATCGGCAAACATGATTGCGTCACGTTTTTTATAAATGATTTGGCGTTGTTTACTAAGGACATCATCATAATCAAGCAGGTTTTTCCGCATATCAAAGTTTTGTCCTTCGATTTTCTTTTGGGCCCCGGTGACAAC
>Ga0265295_1002811_pt1 | contig 26545 bp, 22 predicted proteins | sample Munlansysbiofilm_FD_192503 | JGI IMG/M metagenome (GOLD analysis project Ga0265295, IMG submission 192503) | Leachate microbial communities from a municipal landfill in Southern Ontario, Canada - Methane capture system biofilm | ecosystem: Engineered > Solid waste > Landfill > Unclassified ... | reverse complement strand
CAAGAGCGTCTCGAGCGAACCGCGTTTTTCTAACTCCGCAAGATGGATTAAGACCTTGCTGAGCGCTGGTAGATGGGGCACAAGCGATGTTAAAAACGGTTCATACGCTTCAACGAGTGTCTTAGTTGTTTCATCCATGTTTGATCCCTCCTCTACCTTACATCAATCCGCGCGCTGTTAGCCAATACAACTCATTGTACATCCCTTTAAACCAGTGTAACATCTCCGATGCTTGCGCCGGATGGGGTGGATGATTATAGTCAAAGGTGATAAAACTCGCCGCTCCCAAACTGCTTTCTAAAAAACAAGCGACTTTCCCCTCGTACGGTGTCGTCTCCGGTCGACCTTGAATGCGATCGGTAATATTTTTCACCAGAACTTCCGCCTGATAATGGGCAGTTGACCCAGCTTTGCTGATTGGAAGATTGGTCGCATCACCGATCACATATACATCTTCCTCACCGATCATCTTCAACGTCGTTCGATCGGTGGGGATAAATCCCAATTCATCACCGATACCCGATCGTCGGATCACTTCAGCCCCTTGATGGACTGGAATCGATATTAATAAATCAAAAGGATGTTCTGCGCCATCCATGGTGAGGACAACTTTACGTTCTGGATCGATGCGTTCCATATTAAAATATGTCTCATAGTGTATACTGCGTTCATTAAAGTGTGGCAACGCCCAATCGGCCACAGATTGTAAGGCATGAATACGACCAATCGGGTACGTGTATTGAATCTCGACACGTTCGCGGAGATTCCGCATGCGAAAATAATCATCTAACATCAGCGTAATCTCCAGCGGAGCTGCAGGACATTTATGTGGCATATCTTGTACGATTAAAATACGCCCTTCCGTAAAACGTGTGAGCCGATCACGTAAACGAACCGCGCCATCAGGCGTATAAAAGTTTTCCGTTGCCTCAGCCATCCCCGGGACAAAATCAAAATTTGGCACAGAACCAGTAGCGATCACCAATATATCATAAGAGACCTCATGATGTTCTGTCTTGAGACGATGATGCTGTAAATCCAAGGCTTGAACAGCTTGTTCATGCCAATACACACGAGGATGAACCAACGATTTTTGAGGCCGAATAAAATCATGCAAATCACGCATATTCAGCGCAACGAACAAGTAGCCTGGCTGATAGAGATGCACAGCACTGTCGCCATACAAATGGATTTCAACCTGTCCTTTTTCAATTTCTTGAGCCAAGGTTCGAGCCAGTCGATTGGCAACAGTCGTACCAGCCGTCCCGCCTCCTAAGATGACGATGTTTTGAGCCATGGTCTTTCCTCCTCTCTTACGCTGCAATCTCTTATCACCAAACGGTCGATCCAGTGTTAGGGATGCGTTTTTTCAACAGCTATTTTGTAAAACCCATCCGTCTCTTGAACATGTACCAACGTATGCTTCATCTTGTTAACCCATTCTGGAATGTCTTTAGCAGAACCTGCATCATTTGACCATACTTCAATCACATCGCCAACCGCCGCAGCGCGCATGGCTTTAATGAGCTCCATGAGCGGTCCCGGACAATATGATCCACGGGCATCAATCGTTTTTTTAATCATCGTTATAACCTCCTTAAAATATTCTTTTCTTCTTCGAAGGTCTTTTCCTGCAGAACCGTTTCGCTCGCCTCTAAAAGGATTACATCGTTAAAATCTGTCCATCTTGCGCCAAGTTAAAGAAAGCGGTTACACCAATGACATCGTCAAATACCGGTAAAAAATCCTCCATGGTCCAACCCATAACATCCATGGCCAAGGCGCAGGCGTACACTTTTAGAGAGCCTAACGCTTTGCCGTTTTCAAGCAACGTATCAAAACGATCGGTTTTTTCCAAAAGCGATGTTCCCATCTCCCCCATCTTAAACGATTGCTTTTCAGCAGTCTTCTTTAAAAAAGGAATCAACGCGTTCATCGTGACAAAAAGCGACACCTCCATCCCCGACATGGCAGCCACCGATCCCATTAATGAAGCCGCATGAACTTTTTCCAGTTCTTCTGAAGCCAAAATAATCGACAGTTTAGGTGCACGGTCCATGTTCATGCCTCCTTTCATTGTGTTCCTATTCATGTGAGGCTTTTCACTTATTTCACCTTCATTTTACATGATCTCTCTTGTGATTTATAGATCTTATAGCGCCTATAATTGTATTTTATGTGAAAGATACGTAAACAATTTGTGGCGGCAACCGTTCGTAACCATCATCTCGACAATACAAACATTTTTGCCTCGCCATGAAATCCATTTATTGTTTTTTCCCTCTCATCCCCATAAAGACGACCGCCGCTGTAAGCAGAAGATGCAGTAGAAAAACAATCAGTGAATTATTAAGCCAAGAGACTTGAGCCCAATACGGCTCTTCTAAGATCATAGAAGCCGCGGTCCAAGCAATAATCGCAGCACCGATCGTGATCAAAAAAGGAAAACGCGTGATAAGCTTTAAAATAAACGTGCTTCCCCAGACCATAATGGGAACGCTAATGATAAGACCCAAAACGACGAGGAACACATCATGCCGCGCCGCAGCAGCGACAGCGATGACGTTATCGATGCTCATGACGGTATCCGCAAAAGCAATGGTCTGTATCGCCTTCCAAATCGATCCAGTTTCTGAGGCATGGTGAGAGCCCTTACGATCTTCACGCAAGAGATGATAGGCAATGTAAATGAGAAAAATCCCTCCAATCAAACGCACAAAAGGGATCATCAATACGTAAACAGCCAACATCGTTAAAACGGCACGAATGATAACGGCAAGAAGGGTCCCAAAATAAATCGTCGGTTTTTGTTGAGCAGGTGCCAATTGCTTGGCAGCCATGGCAATAACAAGGGCATTATCTCCAGCTAACACAAGATCAATGATGATGATCGAAAAAAGAGCCATCCAAAAATCGACAGAAAAAAACATGTAACAACTCCTCCAATTCATTTGATAAAATAAAAAAAAACTTTTACGCAAAGATAGCATACGTCTTATAGTATCTGCAGACGCAACTAACTTTACGCAAAAGTCTCGCTCAAACGTTAAACGAATGACGCATACGGCGCGTTAGATCGCCCATCATACAGCTCAGTATATCCTACTATAACCATTCAAAAGCGCCGATACACTGGCTGTTCATATGAACGTTCGCTCACGTATAACGTTTTTTGACCACCGGGTCACCCATCACCGTTTTCTTCAAAATGTAAAAACGGCAGGTAACCGTACTGACGATGGATCAAGGATCAGCTACTCCCTTTTGCTCGTCCTTTATTATAGATATGATCGCAGACGTTGTCAAATACCTTCTTTTATTCCATACGTTTTCACCGTTAGGAAAAAGCATCACGAAAAAGCAAAGGCTGATCAATCAAAGATGTTTGGCGTCAATCTTCCAATATGACGACCAGATCCCCAGCCTCGATCGACTCACCTTCTTTAACCAATACTTCCTTGATCACTGCCGCGCGCGGAGCTTGGATGGTTAATTCCATTTTCATGGCTTCGGTGACAAGTAAAGCTTCGCCGCGTTCTACGGATGCTCCTGCACGGACATGGACCTTTAATACTTTTCCGGGCATGGATGCACCGATGTGGTTTGGATTGTCTGCATCCGCTTTTGGTCGAACACTTAATGCTTTGGCCAGGGTGCGATCGATCACTTCAATGGCTCGCGGCTGACCGTTCAGCTCAAAAAAGAGCGTCCGTCGTCCGCGTTCATCAGCTTCACCGATGGTGAGCAAGCGAATGTGCAGTGTCTTTCCACGCTCAATCTCTGCCGTCGTCGCTTCACCGGGTGTGAGCCCATAGAAAAAGGTCGGCGTATCGAGCACCGATACATCGCCATATGCTTCTTGATGTCGGGCAAAGTCTAAAAATACTTTTGGATAAAGCGTGTAAGAAAGTACTTCTTCAAACGTAACGGTTCGCTTCAAAAGTCCTTCCAGCGTCTTTTTCTGTTCCTCCCAATCAACCGGAGTCAGCATTTCCCCAGGACGACCTGCCAGTGGTTTGCGCCCTTTTAAGACGATCTCTTGTAAATCCTTTGGAAAGCCAAAAGGCGGTTGGCCCATCATCCCCATAAAATAATCGACTACGGAGGCCGGGAAATCAAGCGTATGACCGCGGGTGAAGAGCGAGGTTTCATCAAGGTTGTTCTGCACCATGAACAAGGCAAAATCACCGACCATTTTGGAAGAAGGCGTCACTTTGACGATATCCCCGAGCAGACGATTCACCAAAGCATACGCTTCTTTCACCTCTCGAAAACGATCGCCCAGTCCGACTGCTTTGGCCTGTTGTTCCAAATTTGTATACTGGCCACCGGGCATCTGATATTTATAAATATCCGCATTGGTCGCCTGCATACCACTTTCAAAAGGTGCATAATACGTGCGCACCGTCTCCCAATAATCGGCAAGTTGCTGCAAGGCCTCAAGGTCTAAACCCGGGTCACGTTCCGTACCAGCCAGTGCTGCAACCAGAGCATTCATGCTCGGCTGCGACGTCGTCCCAGACATCGAAGAAAGTGCCGCATCCACGATGTCCACCCCAGCTTCTACCGCTTTTAATAACATCGCCACACCGTTCCCGCTCGTATCATGCGTATGCAGGTGGATTGGAAGGGATATTTCCTCCTTGAGCGTCTTAATCAGCGTATACGCTGCATAGGGCTTTAAAAGACCAGCCATATCTTTAATCGCCAGAATGTGCGCACCTGCAGCTTCTAATTTTTTTGCAAGATCAACGTAGTAGGATAAAGTATATTTTTCCTCGTTGGGATCGAGAACATCACCGGTATAGCATATCGCAGCCTCCGCGACCTTTCCCGCTTCGCGCACCGCCTCGATGGCCACTTGCATCCCCGGAAACCAATTTAGACTGTCAAAAATTCGAAAGACATCCATGCCGCGTGCCGCCGCTTCTTTTACAAACGCACGCACAACATTATCTGGATAGTTCGTATAACCCACAGCATTGGAACCTCGTAAAAGCATCTGCAGAAGAACATTGGGCATCGCTTCCCGTAATTTTTCCAAGCGCTCCCAAGGACTTTCTTTCAAAAAGCGCATCGCCACATCAAAGGTCGCCCCACCCCACATTTCATGAGAAAACATCTGTGGCGCAAGATGCGCAGTGCTTTCGGCAATGCGTAAAAGATCACGTGTACGAACACGCGTGGCAAGAAGCGACTGATGCGCATCGCGAAACGTCGTATCGGTCATCAGAAGTCGTTTTTCTGCACGAACCCATCGGGCCAGACCTTCCGGACCCAGTTCATCTAACAGGCGCTTCGTCGAAACAAACGGCCGTCCCGGTGCACCGGAAGTGAGCGGAAGTTGAGAGCGTTCTAAAGAATCGTGTGACGCTCCAACCGTTGCACGCAATGGTTGCGATAGTGCTTCTTTGACCGCCTTTCGATATGCATCAGGAATTTCAATCCGAGGTGCCTTTTTAAACGTCGGCTTATCGGCACTTAAACGTTCATTGACAACGACTTCGCCGATGAAAGAAAGCAATTTCGTTCCTCGGTCTTGGCGACGCGGTATTTTTAGAAGATCTTGTCGTTCATCAATATAATGCGTATCATAGGTACCATTTAAAAATTGATCATCTTGAATCACATTTTCTAAAAAAGGGATATTGGTTTTCACACCGCGAATACGAAACTCGCGCAAGACGCGGTGCATTTTATGTGCAGCGAGTTCAAACGTTGGCGCATACGTGCAAGCTTTAACCAAAAGCGAATCGTAATAAGGTGTAATTTGTGCGCCGGTAAACCCATTGCCCCCATCTAAACGGACACCAAAGCCACCCGGTGAACGATACGCAAGAATACGCCCGGTATCCGGTAAAAAATTGTTTTCTGGGTCTTCTGTCGTAATCCGACATTGAATCGCAAAGCCTTTTGTTTTGATTTGTTCTTGCGGCGGTACACCGACAGCAGCATCGGTTAGCGCATAGCCTTCAGCCAAGCGAATTTGTGCTTGTACAATATCAATATTGGTGATAAGTTCAGTGATCGTATGTTCAACTTGAATTCGAGGATTGACTTCAATGAAATAATATTGACCATCATCTGTCACCAAAAACTCAACCGTACCTGCGTTTTCATAACCGACAGCGCGCATCAGCCGGACGGCATCGGCGGCTATTTTTTCTCGGACTTCGGATGAAAGGGTGCGCGCCGGTGCGACCTCCACCACTTTCTGATGACGGCGTTGAATCGAACAGTCTCGCTCATACAAGTGCACGACATGCCCGTAACGATCACCCAAAATTTGTACCTCAATATGCTTCGGTCGTTCGATGAGTTTTTCTAAATAGACGCGGTCGTCTCCAAAAGCAGCTTTCGCCTCCGAGCGCGCTCGCTCGAACGACTCTTTTAAATCCGTCGATGCCCGTACGACGCGCATACCGCGGCCACCGCCACCCGAGGCAGCTTTAATGATCAGCGGATAACCATAGGTTTTGGCGAATGCTTCAGCTTCCTCCAAGGAACGAATCGGTTCTTCTGTGCCCGGTACGACTGGAATCCCTGCTAAGAGCGCTTGTCGTCTCGCTTCTACTTTATCGCCAAACATTTCGAGGTGTTCCGGACGCGGACCGATAAAAGCGATGCCCACTTCTTCTAAAGCACGGGCGAAATCTGCATTTTCCGATAAAAATCCATATCCCGGATGTACTGCGTCTACCCCTTGCTGTTGAGCCAGCTGGACGATACCAGGGATATCGAGATACGCCTCAAGCGGTCCTTTACCCTCTCCGATCAAATAACCTTCATCGGCTTTGTAACGATGGAGAGAAGCGATATCTTGTTCAGAATAAATGGCGACGGTGCGAATACCGAGTTCGGTCGCTGCACGAAAAACACGAATGGCGATTTCACCACGGTTTGCAACAAGTATTTTACGAAAACGCCGAATCTCTCTTTCTGGCATCTCTCCACCTCCTGAATCTTTCTTCATTTGGTTCGTGTAAAAAATATGTCCTTAAGGTTCGGACAAACCGTCCGCCCAGGACATAACTTGATCATACGACAGGATAGAGCCTTCGTCAATATAAAAAAGTCTACACCACAAAACCTCTCGAACACCCGTTCCTAAGCAAGCGAATGGAAAGATGGTTTTAACGTCCAACTGGCAAAAAACCGCGCACAACAATGAAAGGTGTTCCAGCATCGGCCGAACCAGCCATTAAGTCAGCAATCGTCGCCACAATACTTGTAAGACTTCTAGGCGTCGTTCCCACTTCTCCTTGATCCCGCTCTGTTTTATCTGTTTTAAGATCAGGGTGACCATATGTTTTTGTTCCATCTTCGGTCGAATCTTGCACAGTTTGTCCATTTAAGGCCTGTGCAATCTCCTCTCGACTCATGCCTTTCTGATGCAGTGTATCGACGTGCATCTTTAATTTTTTACCCGTGCGCAGCCGATAGGAACGTAACCCTGCACTCACGCCGATGGCTGGATGTGGATCCGCCAGTTCATAAATACCACTGTCCGGATCTTTATACGCCCCATCCCCAAAAATAATCACTTCAACGTTCACACCAAGTGCTTGTATAATCGCATCGCGTATGGCGTCCGCCGTACCAGACGCATCTTCCGGCAAAAGTTTTAAACGACATGGTTGTTCGCTGGAGACATTGGAGCCGATGACCCCCCATGGCGGCGGTCCGATTTCATCCAATGTTACAACCGGAACATCCGCGCCGAAGGCATTAAAAACTTCGCGCGTCTTCAGCCGTTGATGCACCTCACCGATAATAACCCCATCTAAATAGCCTTGCTCATAAACTTTCAACGGATTAGCCGTAAACATCACAGTCCCGGTCGCACCGCCTTGACGAATCATATCAAGATAGAGCGCACGATAATCGACACCTGTGATCGGGTGGCGAAAAAATGCGTCACCAACTTCGGGTAAATAAATGGCTTCGCTATCTTTAAAATAGGATTCGAGATCAACATAAGAAACGACCTCTAAAACACCTTGTTCATGCACATCATCCTGAAGATACGCATGTGCATCGATGATGACAGCTTCACGGCGGGCCAGATCAACTTTAACCGCCAACGCCCCTTCCGCTTCCGCCATATCGCCCTCAAGTTCAACCGCCTTTAAAGCGGCTTTCTTCAGATCAGAAAACGTCACTTCCACAGGTAAAATGCGACCGTCTGGAGATTTCACAGTTAAATCGGCAATGCCTTTACCCATGAGTTTACGCATACCGAGCACCTGATATCCAGAAGACTGTAAAATAAGCGCTGCGATCGTTTCACGAATCAAGATATTAAGGTGCGGTGTGTTTTCCCGCGCTGCTTGAAGACTGTGTAATATTTTCTTTAATCTGAGACGCATCCAAGCAAACTCCGGATCAATGACCTGATTACCGACCTCATCATAGGGTAAGGAAAAAGAAACCGTTACTGCTCCCCCGCGTGTGGCCAGTGCGGCAGCCTTTAGCACGAGTGCAAAACGGTTGCGACTGGCAATCGGAAAAACGACAGCCAGATGCGCCTTGGGCCTCAGCTTTAACGTTTCACGTATATGTTCGGCTAGGTCTTCACACGTCACATAACGATTTTGTGAGCGGGCCACGACCGCTTCTGTGACACAAACAATGTCGCCATCCTGAATCTTGCCTTGAACCGCTTCCACTGTCATTTCACGGATGTCATCATGGGGCAATATCAGCCCTGTTTTAATGCCAAAGGCACTTGTAACAATCTCACCCATCCCGTTCAGCTCCTTTCACATCTTACACTATACCGCTTAACGAGACGAATGGCAATGTTCATCTTCCCATTGATCAAACGTTAAATTTGCGCGACCTGATAAAAAATAAAGCGATAAAATGTTCGTTTCCTCCTGCGGATAACAGCGTTTTTGCCCATCTAACATTCGTCTTTTAGGATCATAAACGCTCTCGCGTTCATAGATATGATAAAAAGAACGGTACATCCTGCGCAAAGCACACCGCATGGTCCAATGGCCTTTTACTTGGACCTTGCGCACGCGCCACATTCGTACCGTCTCATGATACATGTACCGTTCGAGAAAAAAGCGATGCATCGTATGCTGAAGATCATTAAACGCCGTAAGCGATATGGTTAAGACATAGGGCAAGAGGAGAAGCGCCGAAAGCGATCCCTTCAAAACATACCCCACATGCGGTACACCAATGATTAAAAGCGTCATCAAAACGCTTAAAAAAAGTGTCCACCCATAAATAGACATCAAGGCCATGCGATACGGTATGATCCGAGTTAAAAGCGCCAAGACCATACGTCCACCATCTAAGGGAAAAAGAGGCAACATATTAAACATAAAAATCATCATGTTTCCTTCAAACCAAAACTGACCCATCGCTTGCGACCAAAGTTTTAGATCTGTCAAGATCCAACCCAAGACGATCAGTGGAACGTGCGTGAGAGGACCGGCGAGTGCAATGACAAACTCATGCCAGGGTGGTGCAAGGGGCGGCGGTATGACTTGAAGGGCACCACCAAAAGGCATAAGCACAATACTTTGGACGTTCCATCCTAAAGCTCGGGCACACACCGCATGTCCCCATTCATGAATGAGGACAAGGGTAAAGAGCGTCACCAGCTCCAACCAACGCCCAGCCAGCGCGCCGAAAGCAAGCACGAGCATCAAAAACGGGTGGATTTTAATCAAGGGGTATCACGCCTGCAGGGTTGATCAGGCTACCGGTACGACGGAGCGATAAAAACAACGATTGTTCTTTAACACGGCCGATTTGGTCTTCAGGTTCCACCCAGTCGCCTGCTTTCACCCACACCTCCCCCATAAACCCGTACATACTTTCCGTACCATCCGCATGCAAAATCGTGATCACACGCCCGCGCGTGGCTGTATCCATGACGGATTTCACCCAACCTGTGGCGACGGGATGCACCATGCTTTTCGCGGATGTTTCAATGACCACACCCGACGTTTGTTCATAAAACGCATAAACCGCCCCTTCAACCGGCGAGCGATACTGAACAAATGCTTTGTTATTTTCAATATGTAGGGCCGGAAACAAGGACCACGTCGATGCTTTCAATTGATCTAAAAAAGATTGCACGCCCATGCGCTTTCCCCATGCAGCCAACTCATCGCGTATGGTTTGAACTTTTTTTATAAAGAAAGCACCCTGCATGGTTCCATGTGATCCTAACCCTAAACCCAAAACCAATAAGAATGTCAATAAAAACATAAAAATCCATTTTTGCCTCATCACTTCTCACCCGGCCTACTGGCTTGTTTTTATTTTATCTATAGTCCAAGCCTCCGGGCGTTATGACAAGGAGCATGTCACACATGTTCTTTTCGAATCGAAAAGCCTAACACAACGCCTACGGCAAATAGGTTGATAAGAAGCGAGCTCCCCCCATAACTTAAAAAGGGTAGTGTAATGCCTGTAATCGGCATGATACCAATGGTCATTCCGATATTTTCATAAATCTGATACGTAAACATACCGACAATGCCTGCGATCACACTGTGCGCAAACGTCGATGTCGTTTGCATCGCGATACGAATCATGCGATATAACAAGAAAAAATAAAGCATAATGAGAAGCGCCGATCCTAAAAAACCAAAACGCTCCCCGATCACAGAAAAAATGAAATCATTTTGTGCAAAGGGCACCCTGCGATTAAACGTTAAAAGCTCTTCTTCAGGAACATTCCGACCCCAAAACTCTCCCGAGCCGATTGATTGTAACGAATAATAAAGCTGATATTGATCGGGATTGCCTGGATCCAACGGGCGATCCAAAAAGGCTGTAATCCGTCGCCATTGGTAAGGCTTGATGATTTTAAAAAATAGCTGTGGTACAAACACATAAACTAAGGCAAGTACAAGAACACCCGAAACATATATCCCCGCCACCGTAAGGGTATACCGCGGCCGCACAGATACAGTGAGCATGGTCAGAAGCGTAACGGCTACGCCAAGGGTCGTGCCGAGATCCGGTTCCACGACAATGAGCAGCATCGGCACAGCAAAGAGTACAAACACCGGCCATAGACTCCCAAAACTTTCCAGAATCTCGCCGTCTTCCACCCGCCGCCGATAGTCGCTTAAAAACCGTGCCACCATAAAAATGGTCGCTAATTTTGCCAACTCCGATGGTTGAAACTGCAATTGCAAACTCGCGGGACCAAAAACCAACCAGCTCTTTGAACCGTAGATCGGTTTGGCAAATATCAAAACCGCAATCAACAAGACGATGGATACGCCATAAACGATCGGAGCCCATGTATAATAAAGACGCGCTGGTATGAACATGATTATGAACATCCACACAAAACCGATGCCATACCAAACAAGCTGCTTGATGTCTTCACCATAAAGCGGGCTTGCCCCGCGAATACCGATATAACTGAATACAGCCATGACGATGATGATGGCGATCAACCACCAGTCAATCGAACGCCAATCGATAGAAAAAGATTTTTTTTCTTGCATGATTAAGACATCCCAAACATCTTTAATACTTTGTTGAACACACCTTGTTTTTCCTCTAATTTGAGAAGTGGAACAGACTCTCCGAGCATGCGGCGAGCAATATTTCTATAGGCCAGCGCGGCCTTAGAACGCGTATCGACAACTGTCGGTGTCCCTTCATTGGTCATTTTGATGACAATCTCATCATCCGGTACAACGCCTAGAAGATCAACGCCTAAGATGTGCACGATCTCATCGACGCTCACTTGTTCCATTCTTTTCACCATCTGCAGCCTTAAACGGTTAATGATCAATTTGGCTCGACCCAAACCGTTTTTTTCGAGAAGTCCGATGACGCGATCGGCATCGCGAATGGCTGACACTTCCGGTGTCGTCACGACGATGGCCTGTGTTGCACCACTGATGGCATTTTGAAAACCTTGTTCAATGCCAGCGGGAGAATCAAGAAGAACAAAATCAAAACGAGCGACGAGTTCATGCACAAGCGCAGCCATCTGTTCTGGCTGCACGGCTGTTTTATCTTTGATCTGAGCAGCGGGCAAGAGGACAAGCCGCTCTTCAAATCGTTTATCCTTGACAAGGGCTTGTTCCAAACGCGCACGACCTTCAATGACATCGACGAGGTCGTAGACAATACGGTTTTCCAGCCCGAGCACGAGATCGAGATTGCGCAGCCCAATATCCGTATCGACGAGGGCCACCTTTTTACCAATCATGGCCAATGCTGTGCCTACATTGGCGGTCGTTGTCGTTTTACCAACCCCGCCTTTACCTGATGTAATCACGATTGCTTCACCCATAACGACTTTCCAACTCCTCCCGGCATGCACGTTGATACGATTTAAAATTTCTTACAGGGACAATTTAGGCGCCCACGCCTGGCCTTTGGGCTCTATCGCGCGATGCTCTTCGGCCACCTCATCCAGTACAAAAGGGAGCGCGCGCAAAGATTTAAGCGGTAAGACGAAGAGACGATCCTGATACAAAGCCGTAAAAGCAGCCTTACCATAAAGTTCTTGTGGAACTTCATCTAAAGCCAACCGCCCAATGCCAAAGCGGGTTGGTTGAAAGTCATGGGCTACGATCAGCGCTGGATCGCCATCGACGCCCGCCAGTGCTTGTCCCCTCAGCTGACCGAAAATGTAAATACTCCCCTTCGCTCGGATCAACCCGCCTGGATTCACATCGCCTAAAAGAAGAACGTCACCCGTTGCTTCAACCACTTGACCAGAACGCACAATGCCTACTTCCGTTTTAAGACTTCTGCGGCGAAGCATGGCTTCTACTTCTTGTTTATCAAAAACATCACGGATCACGTCGATCACTTTGAGTGATCCGTGTTGTTCAATCAACGCACGGACGCTATCAACTTGTTCTTCTGTTACATATCGCGTACCGAAATGAAGCCGCACTTCTGTTGGAGGGCCTTGTAAAAAATGATCGTACGCCCCCATCAAACGTGCTTCTAAAGCGAACAGCAAATCATCAAAACGACAGTGTGGATCTAGAAAAAAAGAAAGTCCATCGCGTGAACCTTTAATCACTATCTGAACATCTTGAAGCGCCACATCATCCGCCCCCTATCAACGTTTTACTCATTCGACAACAGGCGCTTGTTTTCCTGCTTCATTCCCCGAAAATCACGGATGATTTTCACCCGGCGATGCATCCTTAGAAACTTCTGCAAGCGGAAGCAGTGGTTCATCTCCGAAATATGCCGCAACGAGACGACGAGCAATCGGTCCAGCCGAATCTGCCCCACCCGATCCTCCAGGCACAATGACGACAAAAGCAATCTCCGGTCGGTCATAGGGGGCATAACCGACCATCACCCCATTCGTCTGTCCCGTGCCACGCTGTACCGTACCCGTTTTAGCCGCAACTGGGACGGAAAGTCCCTGAAAAACGGAATAGGCTGTTCCCCCTGGCTGCGTCACTTCCCGCATGCCTTCTTGAACATAACGGATCCAACGCGGATCGATAGCCACTTGACCCAGCACTTCACCTTTGATGAACTGAACGGGTGGACCGGGTGTGCGCGAGTTTTCCTCTGGTTCATTGATCGAATAGACGAGATGCGGCCGAATTCGGTAGCCACCATTGGCAATCGCCGAAACGTATTGGGCCAATTGGATCGGTGTATAACCGTCATATTGGCCAATCATCATCTGTGCCAAATTGCCAAGCTGCCGAAACTCATTTTGGTTCGGTGTCACATATCCGACCATTTCTTCGTTCAGATCAATACCTGTAAATGCCCCAAGCCCAAACTCTTGAGCCACACGTCTTACATGATCAAACATCGCACGATAAGCATTCCCAGATCCCGCCTGGCGAGCAAGGCGCAGAGCGACCTCATACATATACGTGTTCACAGATTCTTTAAGCGCCTTTTTACCATCAACCCAACCGTGCCCGCCGGCTTTAAAATCTTTTAAGTAGCGATCCCCTATCTTTACGCCCCCGGTGGATAGCACCTTTTCATCGGGCCGCATCAACCCCTCATTGAGCGCCAACATCACCGTCAACATTTTAAACGTCGACCCCGGTTGGTAACCACCATTCACAAGAACATTTTGTTCACGTCCAGCCACTTCTTGTTGATAACGCGTCGAAAAATCAGGGGCATCAAACACATTCAAATCATAGCCCGGCACTTTAGCCATGGCCAACACATCGCCAGTATAAGGATTTAACACAACAGCCATCGCTTCTTTGACATTGGGAAGAGGATTGACTGGGCGCGTGTTCAAATACTGAATCCCTTCTTGCAAGATTTTCTCAACCGTATACTGATACGCCGCATCGATAGAAAGGACGATGTTCGCACCCGGTGAAGGCGGGTAGACCTCTTGTGTCTCCAAGCGACGTGTTAAATTATTCATTAAAACATCTGTTTTCCCAGGTAGCCCATGCAAAACATCTTCATAGCTCGCCTCCACACCCGTCACACCCACACGGTCAAAATTTGTATATCCTCGAGAAATATAATCTTCTACTTTATTTTCCGGTATATCGCGCGTGTAACCGATGATATATGGCGCAAGCATGCCATATGGATAGACGCGTTTAGCATCGATGACCACCTTTATCCCTGGGAAATCCTGCATACGCTCCTGTACTTGAAACATGATGACATCAGGAATATCTTGTACGACCTTGCGAGGTAAATGTCGATAGAGCATCATCGGCGCATCTTGAAGCGCCCATTCTGCCGGATCAAAGCGTGTGCCACTTTTCGTCTCTTTGATGAGCGTCTGACGTAACGCCGGATCTTCCGTCTTTGGAACATAGGCATAGCCGGCGTCCAACTTTTCCATAATGGTGACGCGATTGAAGGCTTTATAACGTGGATCTTTTTCAGCATAAGCTTGAAATATTTTTTCTAAATTGATCGCAACCTGTTCAATTTGCGCCTTTTTAAATCCTTCATCGAGAAATGATAAGGAGTAGACAAGCTCATTTTTAGCCAATGGCACACCATTCCGATCATAGATCCAACCCCGCTGTCCAGGTGTCATGTACACCTTTTTATTGACGTTGGCAGCGGATTGTGCGTAGAGTTCGCCATCTACCAGTTGCAAGAGGGTCAATCGCAATATTAAAAGCGCAAATAAAAAAAAGATGAGCATGAACAGGACGTTAAAACGGCGGACGACCTGATTCATGATCATGCCTCCTCATGTGTTATATCGCGTTCTTGCATCAAGGCGCGGAGTGCTGGGACCATCACAGCATAAAGAATCAATGCAGCGATCATACCAAAGACAGCGTCCATTAAAACGGCATGCCGCAGAAAAAACACATATGATGTATCAGTCCAACGAAACAGACGGTACAAACCATCCGCATACAGATCAAAAAGAGCAAGCGATAATCCTGCCAACGGAACAATGAAAAAAACCGAACGATAAAAAAAACGTGCCGCTTCACTCAAAAAAGAAACATAAAATGTCCAAAAGAACGTTTCCAGACCGATGAACCGCCCAAAAACGATGTCGAAAAAAAGACCGGTACCAAACCCTAATAAAAGCGCCGGAAAAGGTCGTAAAAAAAGGGCTGCAATGACCACAAAAAGCGTCGAAAGACGCACATGAAATAATTCGCTACTGTTCACAAGCCCTGTTCCATCAACCATTAAAAGAACGATAAAAAGTACGGTGAGTTTTAATCGCGGGTTGTGGCTCAAGGTTGCAAACCCTCCCCTGTATAACCATCGCTCCGCTTGACAACAAAGACAGCCGATACATCCTGCGCCGAGTCAAAAGGACGAATCCAAGCATTGCGCGTGAGCATATCCCGTCCGGGACGGACTTTTTCGATCGAACCGACGGGTAGGCCGGGCGGTAAAAGCCCACCCAGCCCAGACGTCACGACCGTTTCGCCGAGATGAACATCGGTATCCAAGGGCATCTTCCCCATCACGAGTAAGCCATTTTCGCTATCGTATCCCTCGATGACGCCATAGGCTTTTTTCTGCGCGGTCGTCATCACCGCGATGTGCTGCCGCGTACTCAGATTCCCCAACAGTCGAACGTTGCTCGTAAAGGTGCTTACGGCATCAATGATGCCGATTAAACCCTTATCTGTCATCACAGCGAGTCCCGGTGCGAGCCCATCTTTGGCCCCACGGTTTAACACGAGCACTTCATCCCAAGTACTGACATCACGACCGATGACTTCCGCCGGATAAAGTGTATAATCATGAGCCCGCGATTGAAAATTCAATAGGCCACGCAATGTTTCATTTTCTTGTTGCAAAAGATCATATTCCGCCTTGATACGAATCAAAGTATCAAGGGCCATTTTTAACTTTTGATTTTCTTCGTACGTATTGCGCAGGTCCACAAGCCCTTGCCACCAGTTCCGCACGATATAAAATGGCTTACTCACCAACTGTTCGGCAAACCCCGCCGTATCTTTGACCACACGCTCCGGTAGCGTTAAAAAACCACGACCGTACGGAACGAGCGCCGCTGAAGCCGTAATGAGCACTAGCCCTGCCAAAAGCGCCAGCATCCGGCGACTGAACCAATTCATTCATCCAATGCTCCCCAGGTCATCAAGAATGACCGATCTTTTTTCCTGTAAAAAAATGTTTTTTATACTGTTCGAGATTCTCCAGCGCGCGACCCGTGCCGATGGCCACACTATCAAGCGGATTTTCAGCAACAAAGACGGGCATCCCTGTCTCCTCAGACAAACGATGATCCAGTTCACGTAAAAGTGCGCCGCCCCCCGTTAACACGATCCCCCGATCCATGATATCTGCCGCTAACTCTGGTGGGGCTTTTTCTAACGTCAGTTTCACCGCTTCGACGATCGCGGCTACGACTTCACTCAACGCTTCTGCGACTTCTGTCGCCTTGACGTCGAGTGTTTTGGGTAAACCGCTGACCAGATCGCGGCCGCGGACACTCATCGCCATATCCTTCGGAGGCTGAATGGCTGAACCGATCTCTATTTTTAAAGCTTCAGCTGTTCGTTCTCCGATTAAAAGGTTATACTTTCGCTTTATATATTGCACGATCGCTTCATCCATCTCATCCCCTGCTACCCGCACAGAACGGCTGGTTACAATGCCGCCCAAAGAAATGATGGCGACTTCAGTCGTCCCGCCGCCAATATCGACCACCATGCTGCCTGTCGGCTCCCAAACGGGAAGATCAGCACCAATCGCCGCCGCGAACGGTTCTTCTATGGTCAACGCTTCACGCGCGCCTGCTTCTTTGGCAGCATCTTCAACAGCACGGCGTTCGACCGGGGTAACCCCATAGGGCACACAGATCATAACATTGGGACGACGGGAGATCAACCCTTTGATGCGTTGCGCTTTTTGAATAAAATGACGCAGCATCGTCTCCGTCGTCTCCATATCGGCGATCACACCTGATTTCAATGGACGACGCACCTCAATATTGCCTGGCGTCCGACCGACCATCTGCTTGGCTTCAGCACCAACCGCTTCGATGGTTCCGGTTTTCGTATTGACAGCGACCAGAGATGGTTCATTAATGACAATGCCTCGACCTTTAACATATATCAATGTATTCGCAGTACCGAGATCGATCCCCATATCTTTGGCCAATGCAAAAAACATCTTCTTCATCCTTCCTTGAGTCTACGGCGGATGTCGTCCATCGCCTTCCATTGGTTATTTTTCTTAATATCCATTCGACATGAACGTTTTTGTTTATGGGATCAGATGCATTTCCCTTAAGCTCACATAGCGCCCATCACCGATGATAATATGATCGAGAACATCAATACCTAAAATGCGGCCAGCCTCTAAAAACCGTTTTGTCACCGCTTCATCTTCCCGGCTTGGTGAAGGATCACCGCTCGGATGATTATGGGCTAGAATGAGCGCATGCGCGCTTACGCGCACGGCTTCACGAAATACTTCTCGCGGATGGACCAATGAGGCATCCAACGTACCTTTAAAAACATCTTTTTCTGCAATCACTTCATGCTTGGTGTTCAAAAAAAGGACGACAAACAGCTCTTGCCATTCATAACGCAAGCGATCCATCAGAAGACGTGCTGCATCTTCCGCGCTTTTAATGGGCGGACGACCGACCATATCGCGCGTCAGACGTCTTCCTAGTTCAAGTGCTGCTTTAAGTTGGATGGCCTTCGCTTCACCTACCCCGGGAAGCGCCATCAGTTCTTGAATGTCCATCTCTAAAAGTCCACGTAAACTCCGTGCAGAAGCTAAAACGCGCTCTGCCAAATGCAACACAGACATATCTTTCGAACCGGTACGGAGCAAAATAGCGATCAACTCTGAATCCGCGAGTGCGCGCGCGCCGACCGACAAAAGCCGCTCGCGCGGCCGTTCCTGGGGCGGTAGTTCTCTCAATTTTAAAGGTTTCCCGATCTCTTCCACCGGCACGTCTCCTTTAAGTGCCGTCTTCACCCCCACACACTGATGCCCATCTGTTCCAGCAATTGAACCGTCCTGTGAAGCGGGAGTCCAACGACATTATAATAGTCGCCTTCTAGACGTTCTACTAAAAGCGCGCCTTTCCCTTGAATGCCGTAAGCACCTGCTTTATCGAATGGCTCACCTGTCTTTATATACTGTTCAATCAACCGATCGCTCAGCTCAGCAAACTTAACCTGAGTGGTGACAACATCAAGCTGCGTAACATATCCTTTTCGAAAAAGGGCCACGCCGGTCATCACCGTATGCCACGTACCAGACAAACGGCGTAACATCTCCCGAGCGTCATCGGCATCTTTAGGCTTTCCCAACACTGTACCTTGTACAACCACGATCGTATCAAAAGCTAAGACAAGCGCATGAGGATACGATCGAAAAACATCTTCGCCTTTCTCACGGGCCAGACGCAGCACTTCTTCCATTGGATCCGCAAAAGGATGCATCAACTCTTCGACTTTAGACGGTACAGTGCGATGCACCAGTCCAATCATCGTAAGAAGCGCTGTTCGACGTGGAGACCGTGAAGCAAGAACGACATCTATCATCAAAATCCTCCTTACCCTCATCTCATTATAACGAATTTGAGTGGAATACAACAGCATTAAAACAAAAAAAGGCCCACCGCATCCGGTGGGCTTAAAATTTAACCATCATGTGACGATATACGTCTAAACCATTCATCTTAGAGATCATATTTAATGTTTAAACGCATCCGGATAAAACGTCGCCATGGCTTGAATAAAATTGAGATGGGCTTGTTCTATCGTTAGTAAATAATGTTCATCGGGTGTTTTGATATATTCGACCAGAGCTGTTACCGCTGTGGTCATTTCTTTCGTCATCTCTGATACCGCCTCTTTTTCTGCACCTGTTAGCACATTTTGTAATTGGCGCGATTCTTCAACAAACTGTTGATGGGTCTCACGAAATGTGCGCCAGGCTTGCTCTTCAATCTTGACTGGGCTTGATATACCTTCAGTCATCCAAGCAGCACTTTCCGTATACAAATAAAAACCGTGCGTGAAAAAGCGAGAAAGGCGTTGTACGTCTTCTTCTTTTAAAGCGGCAAAGGCTTGTGATGAGGCATTGAAAACCAACGGCCTTACGAAAATATCTATATTTTTTTCAGCATAGTATTTGGCAAGCAGATTGGCTTCTTGTTCATTCGGCAACAGTCCGTAGATGAGGCGAAGCGGAGAACCGTCTAATATAAGAACCGGAAGATTTTGCGCCTTAGCTTTTTCAACCAGCGGTTCAAGAGAAGCGCGTTCATTAAAAACCCCGCCTTGTAACATATAAAACGTTTGTTTAGGAAGCGTGAGCGCTCCACTCACGGCGTTCGGAACCGTCCCCGTGTTTTCTTGCTTTGAGTCAGATGAAAGAAGAGGGCCATTGGTCTGTTGAGCATTTTTAGACGGCAGTCCGGGAACGAGACCAGCCGACTGTAACCAACCTTGATGAAGGGCAAGCCACAGCAGAATGTAACCAAACATGGCCCCTAAGACAATTGCAGATACAATCGAAAGCGTCCAGCGCATCGGTTCACGAAAGCGCGGACCGAGGTAAAAAGGAGGGCGAGAACGTTTATGATTATGCACTGGAGACACATACGATGGTCCATCAATCACTTTATCATCTTGATTGATTTTTGTTTCAGGATGGGCATTTGTCATTGGTGATACCACGTCGATCAATGGTTCGACCAAGTCATGTTTTGATGCGTCAACGGTTGAATACGTTTTGTGCGCACCGCGGTTGACACTCTGAGCATAGAGGCGTTCTTCTTTTTTATCACCATATAGTTTTTCGTATACAACGGTCTTGTATCGTAACGGTACGGGCGTATGGTCGGAAGGCTTTACATGATCTTTTTGTTCTATGGGTTCAGTTTGCTCGGTGTACCTTTTTATCCCTTGAGGCTTCGATGGGATAGATTTGGATGAGTTAGGCTTAGATGCAATAGTCCCAGTTGTGGGGCGAACGGCTTCATTTTTGATGCTGATCTTCGCGGTATGTGTTTCTCGAATATGAGCATCTTCTTTTTCTTGCGGCGGGGTTTCAAGATGTTTACTTTGAATCGTCCAACGTGTTTTGTTCATCGGTGCCCCTCCCTCGATCGCTTTTCCTCAAACATCCTTCTAGGATCACAGTATGATGGAGGTGGACAGGTTAGAACACCGACGAGGTGACTTTTAAAAAATGATATCCAACTTAAAATGACATGTCGTTGGCTGTCGGTAAAAGGGCAACACTTCCCGGGTCGATATGAAATGTATCGCGTGCCCATTTCCAAGCTTGCTCAAAAGTCTGCATGCCTAATTGGCGGCTTGTCTGCATGACGTTATGAATCTGATGTGTTTTTTCTTGGCGAATCAAATTGGCGACCGCAGGGGTATTGATCAAAATTTCAACGATGGCGACGCGTCCTCCTTGCCTTTTCGGCAGAAGTCGTTGGGCGATCACCGCTTTTAACGTGCCAGCCAATTGTGAACGAATCTGCGCTTGCTGCTCAGCTGGAAAAACATCGATAACGCGATCGATGGTGCTCGTCGCATCTTGTGTATGCAACGTCGATAAAACCAAGTGCCCAGTCTCAGCAGCTGTGATCGCAGTCCGAATGGTTTCTAGATCGCGCATTTCTCCCACCAATATGACATCAGGATCTTGACGAAGCGCTGCACGCAAACCACTGGCAAAATCACGCACATCTCGTCCAATTTCTCGCTGATGGATGATGCTATGTTTGGGTTCATAGACATACTCGATAGGATCCTCGAGCGTAACAATGTGACGCGCCTCGCGAAGGTTGATGGCTTCAATCATCGCCGCTAATGTCGTCGATTTACCGCTACCCGTAGGACCCGTTACCAATATCAGACCCGCGTGTGTAAAAGTAAGCTGATCAAGAACATCAGGTAGGCCTAATTCCAAAAGTGTTGGTACATGTTTAGGTATACGCCGCGCAGCAAGCGCAAGCTTCCCGCCCTGACGGTAAAGATTCACACGAAACACCGCATGTGGTGGGAGTTCGTAAGCAAAATCAATGGATCCCCACTCATTCAGCATCTTTATATCACTTTCACTCAAGGTCTCCATGATAAACATATGCATCATATTGTCCGTGATCACTGTCATGTTTTGCCGATGAAGACGGCCATCGATCCGAAAGGCAGGCGCTTCTCCCACCGCCAGGTGCACATCAGAAGCACTGATGCGCACCGCTTCTTCAAAAAGATTCATCAGTTCATGCAAGATATTTTTCCCCCTTCTTCGGCATCCCGCACTTCATGTTCTGACAACATGTCATGATCCTATCTGCCACCACTTCATCCAATAGCGTGTGATTATCCGAGCGCTCGATAATCAGCCACACGGTTTCGCCCTCGCTCTTTCGCACCCACATACATGGCGCGATCCGCTTGGCGCACGAGCTCTTCCGGCATATCTTGATCTTCATCCATTGAAGCAAGCCCTATGCTGAGGGAGATGGTTACAAGTTCTTTTTTATGTTGGACCGTGTCCATATGCTTTTGATCCGCTTCCATATGCTTTAGATGAGGTGCGCCATGAAGTGGTTCAACATACCACTGTAGTTCGCTAACCTTTTGACGCATCGTTTCGGCGATAGCAAATGCCTGATAACGATCTTTATTAGGCAAGAGCACAACAAACTCCTCACCACCATACCGAAAAACTTCACCTTCATCCATCACAACATCTATCATCGTTTGCGCAACTTTTTGCAAGACCTGATCACCAAACGGATGGCCATATGTATCATTGATTTTTTTAAAGTGATCAAGATCAATCATGAGAAGGCTGAAGGGCCGTCCTTCGTTTTTTGCCAAATCAAACCATTCACGCAAACGCTGATCAAACGCACGATAATTCCCCAGTGACGTCAGCGTGTCTATAAAGAGCCGAGCACGCACTTTTTGATACGCCAATGCCTGTCCAATCGCCAATCCAAATTGCTCCGCCAAAACTTTGAGCAATACCCTTTCAGCGCCTGTAAAACGGGGCGATGATTGCCGTATTAATACAATCACACCAATCAATTGATCTTCGTCATACAATCCGATGGCCACCCCTTGAAACCATACGCCTAACCAACGTATCGTTTTAATATGGCGTTTGGTACGTGACAATTCAGACCATAACGAATCGAACATCGCCTCAGTCGATCCTACCCATCTGGTCGGTGCTACATCTTCATATGTTTTTTCTATATACGTCCCATCTTCTAATGCAATCTTTATGTAGAGACGATCGGCGCCAAAGATCATCTGTAAAGAACCATACATTCGATCGAGCAAAGGTTCCAACTCAAGCGTGCCTCCCCAAATGCGCACAGCTTTTTCCCAAACAGAAAGTAATTTTTTAAGATCGCTTAACTGGTGATACAATTTTAACATACCCGCTAAAAGTACAAATGGAATAAGAATATAAAGGAAAAAGAAAAGGCCTATATCTTCATACAGTTTGAAAAATAAAAGTCCAAACGGTGCGACCGCAAACGTCGTAAGCGCATGCCAAGACATTTCTTGAGGATCCATTTTTCCCCATGTTCGATAGAGAAGATAGCGTCCAGGATAAAGCAAAACTTCATTGGAAATAAAGCGACCAGCGACATAAAACAAACTGCTTATAAAAAGAGCCAATGACTCTGACCATGCATGTGTCCATGCATACACCATTTCAAACATCCAGGCACTAACGGAACTCACAGAAAGAAAAATCAGCATATTTATGGCATAACGTTTATAGGACAGTATTCCTTGAACGAGCAATAAGGTTACAATGGACAGTTGCATGAGCGTCGCTTCAACCCAAAAACCGTACATTAAATAAGCAGCAAGCGACAAGGGGCTATCCAGTGTCACCGTTGTTCCTTTAAATTTCATAGGGAAAGCGCTCACCAGTACAAAAAGAAGTTGGAGCAAAAAAATAGCCCACATATCTGAATGCGTTAATGTTTCAATATGAAGTACCGCTTGCCAAGTAAAAGGAATAAAGATTCCAATCCATAGAATGATTACAAAAATATTGATGAGCCGCTCACATGTGCTTTTTTTCAGATTTTCCATTTCTTTTATCGGATGACCCATCACGATCCTCGCTCCCGCATCGCATCAGAACATCCATCCGTTCACATGTTCGTCAACGAGATTCCTAGATAAAAATCGATAACCATCTTACCGCTTTCGACGACTGAATCGCTGGCCGACGATCTCAGTAGCTTATGAGCTTGAACAAATAGCATCGCGTACATCTTAGTGCACGAGCTAGAGCGTCATTCAAGAAAAAAACCGCCCTGCCAAGAGGGCGGCGCATATTGCGCCCATATATTATTATAAAGGACTTAAATCCTAAAAGGAAGAACTTCTAAGAAAGATTTCTTATATCTATCTAACGTCGCAACCGGCGAACACATATCAACTCGCGCTTTCTACGATTGCCGCTTTGCGTTCAGTTTGCCAAAAATGCTTATAGACAAGCAGGAACAAAACACGAATCGTTTTTAATTGAATGTACACGAGCGGTATAAGCAGTAGGAAATAAATCGGCGAAAAAAGCGGGACGATGTTCGTTTTAACCATCCCCCACCCGAGCAAAAACATCCCTTGAACAAAAAAGGCGATACCTGGACAGATGAGGGTAAAACTGCCGGGACTCCGCTCCGGACCACTCACATATGTTTTAAAATAATCGAGCTGTTGCATGACCCGGTAACCAACCGCACCGAATAAAATTTGCAAAGAAAACAGTGTGGCCAAAACAAGTAACGTTAAATAAGGCGAAGGTTGAACGTGATAGAAATTATGGCTAACCCCGGCATACAAACGAACAAAAGCCACACCGAACATGGTCAACACAGGAATCATAATCCACAGTGTTGGTCCTGCTTCTTTCGCAATACCGTGTTTAAAAATAGCACGCAAACCAATGGTTATTTTGACAATGGCCAAAGATGCGGCAATAGATGCAAAAAAGATCGATAACAACAATGAAATCACAGAAGTTGCGAGTGCATGGCTCATTCCCGCCGGTGCCGCAAATCCCACGGCAATCATGGAAAATGCAAAAATAGAAATCATATGACTGAGTGAGTTCATATTGACAAAGTCAAAATCACCATTCACGATAAAACGAGAAAAATAGTTATTAAAAATACGAATCGCATACCACCCTACCAGAGCAAAGGCTATGGTAGCCAAAGGCAGTAAATACTCGATCTGTCCCCACAAACCTGGTACAAAAATCGCCCCAAGTACGAACAACACATTAATACTCATAGAAAGCGTCAGTGGAATGGCCATCAGAGCAACATGGTTACTCGACTGGAGCAATTTTGCATAACTTGTCGTTTGTTTAAAAGCCATGTACTTTTGAATATTCCATGCCAGAAAGTAAAAATGGAGTACTGCAAACACAACCATGCCCAAAAGCGGGATGACCATCCATAACGCGCTGAGCCCACCATCCATAAGACGTGGAAAAACATCTTCAAACGTCGGCATCGGTGTGTCCGGGTGGGGGACTAAAAACATGAAGTACATAAAAAACGAGACAGCTGTGCCGCCAAAGCCAAGTGACGCCAAAAAATATAGCGGCGAATACGATTCATGGGGGATGCGTCTCACCCCGAACACCTCCTTTTTGTTTGTTTACGTTTCTGCCTAGAACATCGGCTTTATGCAGAAAAAAGAAAGACCATATCCTAACCCTCTATACCCCATTAGGTATATGATCTTTCAATTGTAATCTTACCAGCCATTTTCCAACCTGTGAATAGGAGAAAAACCTTAAAATATGAACGTTTATATGTAAATCATAATCATTCGGATTGACGAAAACCATTTCTACTTCTATAATACGGTAACAGGTATGATCGTTAAGGTTTTAAATTGCACTTTAAGTTCTTTATCAAGCTTATATCAAGGAGTGATCGAAATGTCGAGTCAGCCTCTTACAACACAGCAAAGCAAACCATCGCCAAGCACTGAGGCGCATCCGCGCGGTCTCGCTTACTTTCCCTTGGCGCTCTTCGCCAGCGTGATGGGCTATGCTGGAACAACCATTGCTGCCATGCGCATCGAACCGTTGCTCCAACTGCCCCCCATTGCTTCCTATGCTCTCTTGGCGGTGAGCACCACGTTGTTTGTATTGTATCTGCTTATCTTTCTGTACCGAGTATTTGCTCATTTAGAGGAAGTCCAGAGAGATTTCGATCACCCTGTACGGATGAACTTTTTCGGAGCGATTACCATTAGTTTTCTTTTGCTTGCTGTTGCTTATGCGGAGATTTGGCCTAGCCTTTCTGCAACACTCTGGTGGATCGGCGCACCGTTGCATCTCCTGTTGACGCTTACCGTTTTAAACAAACTGATCACACAAACGCGATTCGAAGTCGCCCATTATAACCCCGCATGGTTTATTCCGATTGTCGGGAATCTCGTTGTCCCGATCCAAGGGGTACAGTGTGCACCCAAAGATTTGAATTGGTTATATTTTAGCATCGGTCTCGTCATGGGAACCATCTACACAACCATCTTTTTTTATCGCATTTTCTTTCATAACCCACTTCCTTTAAAACTGTTACCAACATTTTTCATTCTCATGGCTCCGCCAGCAGTGGGTCTGATCGCCTATGTCAAACTTACCGGTCATGTCGACACGTTTTCATACATTCTATATGGTTTTGCTTTCTTTATTGGGTTATTGCTTCTGTTTCTAGTAAAAATGTTTTATCGCATCCCTTTCTTTATCTCATGGTGGGCTTACCTCTTTCCTTCCGCCGCTATCACCATCGCAACCGTCCTTATGTTTCATGAAACTGGTGAATGGATTTACCGTTATTTAGCCTATATACAAATGCTTGCCCTACTCTTTTTGGTCGTCTGGTTTACATGGAAGACGCTCGCCCTTCTAGCCGCAAAAAAACTTTGTATTAAAGAAGATTAATTTGAACATCTCTTGAAGTAAATTCTCTTTCCATGAGGTGGTGATCATAGCAATCTCGTGGAAAGAGGATTTTTTATACATCATCGATCGATGCAGAGAGCGTCGAAGCGTTGTTTCGATACTGTTTTGGTGTTAAGCCCGTATA